>ERZ1026884.1471-NODE-1471-length-12515-cov-7.981059_pt1 | contig 12515 bp, 12 predicted proteins | sample MGYA00380172_ERZ1026884 | MGnify/ENA primary metagenome ERZ1026884 (study PRJEB33269, sample SAMEA4719808) | human gut metagenome | biome: human-associated habitat; feature: organic feature; material: feces | place: Cameroon | collected 2013-10 ... | reverse complement strand
ACAATATGCAAGAAAATAAATAAATAACCATTAAATATTAGTATTATATGAGAAGATTTTTTTTTGCAATCATCTGCGTTGCCATTTCGATTGTGGCTTTTGCCCAAGACGCCAAGTCTGCAGCCGCCAAGCCATTCCATACCTATATATATAATAAGGAGTATATGGTTTATCTTGACATCAACCTGTACGACAACGATATTAAAGTGCCTGGTCAGGACATTTTCGGCAACGTGCCGGGATATTTTGGGGCAAGCCGCGATTCGCGCAAGTGGCTCATTACATCGGCCAAGCTCGACGGAACCAACAAGGCCTCGCTCGACATAATAAACGATTATGGATCGGAGGACCTTACAGCCACGCTTACCTACGACCCTAAGCAGAATACCTACACCTTGCGACAGACTGGTGGCAGCCGACTGAAAATCGTGGTTAGCCGTAAATGGGTAAAGATTCCAACCGAAATAACTCTCGTTCCGCACGAGCGTGTGGCTGACATGTGGTAATTAATTACATCTTTAATAATATTTTTATATTTAGTAGATAATTATGTGCCCATTTTTGATTATCTTTGCAGATAATTAGAAAAAACACATAATATATATTTTTTTACAATGAAACAGACAAAGATTGTTGCATCCATTAGTGACCGCCGTTGTGATGTCGATTTTATCCGCAAGCTCTTCTTTGCAGGCATGAACGTAGTGCGTATGAATACAGCACATGCCACACCAGACGGAATACGCACAATTGTGCGTAACGTACGTACTGTATCTCCACACATAGCCCTTATGATTGACACTAAAGGTCCTGAGGTGCGCACAACCGACGTCGAGACTCCTATAGAATATAAGACTGGCGAGATGGTTAAGATTTTCGGCCGTCCCGAAATGATTACCACACACGATATTGTCAACGTTTCGTACGTAGACTTTGCCAAGGATGTTAAGGTTGGCGACCATGTTCTGTTTGATGACGGCGAGCTCGACATGCTTGTTGTCGAGAATGTTGGACCTATGCTTGTGGCTCAAGTGCAAAACGATGGCGTGCTTGGCGCCCACAAGAGCGTAAATGTGCCGGGCGAGCATATTGCCTTGCCGGCTATTACCGAGAAGGACCATCAAAACATTCTGCTTGCCATAGACGAGGATATTGACTTTATAGCCCACTCGTTTGTGCGTTCGGCCGACGACGTGCTGGCTATTCAGAAGATTCTTGACGAGCACAATAGCGACATCAAGATTATCTCGAAGATTGAGAATCAGGAGGGTGTCGACAATATCGACGAGATTATCGACGCTTCGTACGGCATTATGATTGCGCGTGGCGACCTGGGCATCGAGGTGCCTATCGAGCGCATTCCGGGCATCCAGCGCCAGATTATACGCAAGTGTGTGATGAAGAAGAAGCCTGTGATTGTGGCTACTCAGATGTTACACACCATGATTAAGAATCCGCGTCCTACACGTGCCGAGGTTACCGATATTGCCAACGCCATCTACTCGTACACGGATGCCTTGATGCTTTCGGGCGAGACTGCAAGCGGCAAGTATCCGCTTGAGGCCGTTAAGACTATGGCTGCCATTGCCGAGCAGGCCGAGAAAGACCGTAACGCGATGGGCGAGTGGGAGGTTCCGCTTAGCGACAATTGCACCCAGCGCGAGTTCCTGGCTCATTCGGCTATCGACTCTACACGCCGATTGGGTGTGGCTGGCATTATTACTGACTCGCTTACGGGCGAGACTGTTCGCCACTTGGCTGCCTTCCGTGGTCCTAATCCGGTTCTGGCTATCTGCTACAAGGAGAAGACTCAACGTTGGCTCAACCTCAGCTATGGCGTTATTCCTATCCATCAGAAGGAGCAGGCTACGGCCGAATACATGTTTACGGCTGCCTTGCGCATGCTTCGTCAAAAGGGCTACATCACGCTCGACGACAAGATTGCTTACCTTAGCGGAAGCTTCGGTTTGGGCAATCCTACTGGCACAACGTTCCTTGAGATTAACAAGGTGAGCCAGGTATTCGACAAGTCGTACGAGTTCCACTTGCCGCAAAAGAGCGAATAATTCTTTATAACATACAAAAACAAATCGGACCTTCATTCACATCCAACAGGACGTAAATGGAGGTCCGATTCTTTTAACTATTGGATTTTTCACTTTTCCCTTTTCACTTTTCCCTTAGCTTCTCTATCCCCAGTTTCTCCTCGTCGTCCTTCTTGTCCACAACCAGACTGTCACCTGGTTCGATGTCTTGAGCCATCATGCTCTCGCAAATCTCGTCCTCCACATAAGTCTGTATGGCACGCTTCAGAGGACGTGCGCCAAACTGCGGATCGTATCCCTTTGAAGCAAGGAAATCCTTTGCTTCATCCGTAACCTTGATGTTGTAGCCATTCTTTGCTATTCGCTTCGTCAGCTTGTCCAGCTCCACATCCACAATCTGTCGGATTGCCGTGGCATCCAACTGGTCGAATGTTATAATCTCGTCAAGGCGGTTGAGGAATTCAGGAGCAAACTGGCGCGACAAAGCCTTCTGCACAACCGAACGCGCATACTCCTTCGACTTCTCGCCATCTGCGCCATTTATCGACGAGGCGTTGAAGCCTATGCCATGACTAAAGTCCTTAAGCTGGCGTGTTCCGGCATTCGACGTCATTATTATTATGGTATTGCGGAAGTCAACCATGCGTCCGTTGCCGTCCGTCATACGTCCCTCGTCCAGTACCTGCAGCAACAGGTTGAACACGTCGCCATGCGCCTTCTCAATCTCGTCGAGTAACACGATAGAGTAGGGATGACGGCGCACACGCTCGGTAAGCTGTCCGCCCTCGCCATAGCCCACATATCCCGGAGGCGCTCCAACAAGACGCGACGTGTTGAACTTCTCCGAATACTCGCTCATGTCGATACGCACCAGAGCATCCTTTGTGCCAAACATCTGCAAGGCCAGCTGTTGTGCAAGATAGGTCTTGCCCACACCCGTCGGACCCAGGAACATGAACACGCCAATTGGTCGGTTAGGGTCTTTCAGGCCCAGTCGGTTGCGTTGTATGCTTCGCACAATCTTGTCCACAGCCTTGTCCTGAGCTATTACGGTTCCCTTCAAGGTGCTGCCCAGACGGCGCAGACGGTCGCTCTCCTTCTCAGAGATGCGATGCAAGGGCACGCCCGACATAGTAGACACAACGCCTTCCACATCCGATGCGTTAACGGTCTCGCGATTGCTGTCGTCGCTCGAAGCCCATTCGTCGTTAAGCCTTCTTAGTTCGGCCTCAAGCTGACATTGGCGGTCGCGATAGTTGGCAGCAAGCTCAAAGTTCTGGTCGGCTGCCGCGGCACGCTTCAGTTGCTCGGCATTCTGTATTTCCTTCTCCTTCTCCACGATGGCTGGCGGCAATTCGGCATGTTGCAGATGCACGCACGAGCCCACCTCGTCAAGGGCGTCGATTGCCTTGTCTGGGAATTGGCGCTCGGTTATATATCTTGCCGTCAGATCCACACAAGCCTTAAGGGCCTCTTCGGTATAATGCACGTGGTGATGATCCTCGTAGCGTTCCTTGATATTGTGCAAAATCTCAAGCGTCTCCTCGGCCGTAGAAGGCTCCACCATAACACGTTGGAATCTGCGCTCCAGGGCTCCGTCCTTCTCTATAGAGTTGCGATACTCGTCAAGCGTTGTGGCTCCGATGCATTGTATAAGTCCGCGTGCTAGAGCCGGCTTCATTATGTTGGCCGCGTCCATAGAGCCTGGCGTGCTGCCGGCACCAATAATGGTGTGAATCTCGTCTATAAACACGATAATGTCTGGATTCTCCTCAAGCTCGCGCAGCAAGGCCTGTATGCGCTCCTCAAACTGTCCGCGATACTTTGTGCCCGCCACAATCGACGTCATGTCCAGACGAAGTATGCGCTTGTTGAAGAGTAGTGGCGAGGTGTGGCGTTGGGCGATAAGCTGCGCCAGTCCCTCAACAATAGCACTCTTGCCCACACCCGGCTCGCCAATAAGAATAGGGTTGTTCTTCTTGCGTCGGCACAAAATCTCGGTTACGCGCTTTATCTCTTTCTCTCTGCCCACAACGGGGTCCAGCTTGCCCTCGGCAGCCGCCCTGGTCAGGTCGGTAGCAAATTTGTCGAGCACAGGTGTCTTGCCTCCTCTGTCGGCCACAGTAGTCCTTGTAGTCTGGCTCTTCTTGTCGCCTTGGGTGTTGTTTCCCGACATTATATTTTCGTCTTCCTCCTCCGAAATGCCTATTCCGTTTTGTGGTTTCGAGGTTGTTTGCATAAGATGTTTCATAGCTGTGTTATAGTTCAATCCCTTGCTCTCCAGCACCTGCTTGGCGCCGTTTATTGTCTGGTCGTGCAGAATGGCCAGTATCACGTGCTCCACGTTTACTATCTGCGAGTGTTGCAGACGCGCCTCAAGTATCGACAGCTTCAGGATGTTGCTTGCTTTCTCGTCAAGTGCAGGTGTGGCTATTGAGCCTTCGCCCTCGGCCTCCTTGTTGTTGTTTACACTATTCTCGAGCTCTGTCTTTATATCATTTGCGTCAATATCCGAGCGTAACAGCAAATCAAGGAGAGGGTTCTGTCTGTCTCTCAACATACCTAACAATAGGTGTTCCGGCATTACGTGTGTGCACGACATGCGCAACGCCTCCTCTCTGCTGAATGCAAGGATTGTGGAAACTTTAGTTGAAAATTGATTCGTCATTATATATATATTGGCTTTAACTTTCAAGAAGAAAAGCACATGGCTCTAACTTCTTTAACTTCCAAGAAGAAAAGCACATGGCTCTAACTTCTTTAACTTCTCTAACTTCCAAGAAGAAAAGCACATGGCTTTAACTTCTCTAACTTCTCTAACTTCCAAATTAACTTCTAATCCCGCCTGTCCAACCAGACGTTTTTATTTTAAGCCTTGCAAATAATGTGCCATTTGCTCCAATTTCTTGGCGTCATTAAACTTTCTGTAGTATAATGTCGCCTCGTTAAGGTATTCGTCGGCTATGTTGGTCTTGTCCAGGGCCAGATAACAAAGGCCAATACGCATTAGGGAGTCGCCCTTCTCGTTGTTGTGGCACAACAGTATGTGGCTCTCAAACAAGGGTAGCGCCTTGCGATAATGCCCCAGTCTGAAGTTGCTCTCGGCCATGCAATACAGGTACACGGCCCTTTCTTGAGGGGCAAACAGCTGTAGATTGGGTGAAATCTTGCCCAATACGGCCACAGACTTTTTGTAATCGCCATCGTAGAAGTAGCACACGCCTATGTAGCCTTGAAAGCGCGCATTAAGCTTGTACTTGTTGTCCAGCCTCTGAAACAGAAGAAGTGCCTCATGATATTTGCCGCTCTGAAAATATTCTATCGCCCTTGTCAGCAACTGACTCGAGGCGTCTTTGCGAATATCTGCAAAGCTTGGCGTCATGAGGCACATCATCATTATTATCGTAAGAATAAGCCTTGGCATTTACTCTGTGTAGAAGTTTATCAGGTCGCGCAAGGCCTTCTGGCAAGCCGGACAAAAGTCCTTGTGCTGATTGCTGCGCATACGGCAGTCAGGGTAGGGACGGTAAACGCCCTTCAGGCTGTAGCCAGCTCCTTCGTAGGCGCCAACCTTAGATTTTTCACTTTTTCCTTTTCTCTTTTCCCTTTTCACCTTAGAAGATTTTTCACTTTTCCCTTTTCTCTTTTCACTCTTATCCTCTGGCATAGGCGTCGGAACCTGTGTTCCCGGCTCAATCAGGTTCTCCCACTTGTTGTGGAAGTCTACAAGGGTTGTGATGTTCTTCTCCCAAGGCTCCACGTCGTGCGGATACATCGGAATCTGCTCGGCCTCGTAAGCGTACTCGTCGGCCAGACCTGCAAAGCTGTGGCCAAACTCGTGCACCACCACCTGGCGATATTGCGGATGGTGGGTCATCGAGAGGTTGTACGAGTTGAGTATTCCGCCTCCGCCATACTCGCTTGTGTTTACAAGCACGATGATGTGCTCGTAGGGCACGCCAGCCAGCACATCGTGCAACGATTTAAGGTTGAGCGTGGTGAGGTAGCGGTTGGAATAGAATGTGTCGAAATGACTTCCCAGAACCGTATTTCTCCACACGCCCTTCGACGGCTCGCTTGTTCCGCTGTCTACCGATGCCGACTCTACAGCCACGATATTAAATCTGTCGCGCATGGAGCTGAATGGTTCGTGCTCGAACAGGGCCTCTGTGGCAATCTTGGCGTCCTCCACAAATGTTGCCATCTCGCCTGGCTGGTAGCCCTCGGCCACATAGGCTATGTGGATACATTTGGTTGTATCCTTAGCCTGCTGCAGAGTTACGTATGGCGTGGTGTTGCTAAATCCGATGTGCCTTATCAGCACGTCCTTAGGCGCCACGGTATGGGTTAGCGATCCCACCACCTCGTGGCGGTTGTTGCGCAGGTCTACGGTTATGTCCACCGTATCGCGTGGCATGGGCACCAGAAACACATTCTCAAACGATTTCACGTTGTTCTTTGCCTCGTCGTACGACTGCCATTCCTGGAAGAGCGTAGAGAACGAGTTGCGGTAAATAACCTCTGACGTTCCATGCTTGCGAACCGTAATCTGTCCGTTGCCCTCCACCGGCAGCTCGTCCAGATGCGCATGCTTGCCGTACCATCTTGGCATCATGTTCAGCTTGTCTACGGCTATGCTTTGCGTGGTAGCGTTGCCCAGAAATGTGTAATCTATACGCAGAGTGGAATCACAAAAATTCTGCTCAAAGTCTACGTCAGCCGCGGCATTTGCGCCCAGGCCCGACGCCAACATCATGAATAGCGATAATATATTCTTCTTCATATTTTTTATTTTTTACCCGTTAGCCTCTGCCTTAACTCCTAAGAAAAAAAGCATTCGGCTTAACTCCTTAACTTCTTAACTTCTAAGAAAAAGCATTCGGCTTAACTCCTTTAACTTCTTAACTCCTTAACTCCTCCTTTAACTCTTCATCTCCTTTATCCTCTCCACCAATTCCTTGATGTAAGATCTTTGCCAATCCTTCTCATGCAGTTTCACGTCGTCGTACATCAGCAAGTCGATATCGGCCTCCACCACGCCCATATTGCGCTTGTCCAGAGTGTTACCCGCCAATTGTTCAATAAGCTTCAGCTGCTCCTCAACCTCGCTCATAGCCAAGTTGGTATTGCCCGCCATCACGGCATTAAAGAATTGCTTGCCCTTAAACCGCTCGCCTATTGGCTCTGTGGGTATGATATGCGTGAACCTTACGTTCTCGAATCTTTGCTCAAGACATTCCTCTACAAACCGGATTCTGTCGGCAATAACATTCGTGCCTATAGCAATAAGAATATCATGCATAACCCTTACAGAGTGCCTTTGGTTGTAGGAATCTCAAAGTGCATAACGTCGCGCTTTACAGCCATCTTCAAAGCCCTTGCCAGCGCCTTGAATATGCCCTCAATCTTGTGGTGCTCGTTGGTTCCGCGAGCCGAGATGTCGAGGTTCATGTGTGCCGCGTCGCTCAAGCTCTTGAAGAAGTGCATGAACATCTCGGTAGGCACATCGCCAATCTTCTCGCGATGGAATTCCACATCCCAGTTTAGCCAAGCGCGTCCACCAAAGTCCAGCGCCACCTGGCACAGGCAGTCGTCCATAGGCAGGCAATATCCGTAGCGCTCAATGCCGCGTTTCGAGCCCAGACACTTGTCAATACATTGTCCCAGCACGATGGCCGTATCCTCTATTGTATGATGCTCGTCCACGTTCAGGTCGCCCTTGCAAGAGATGTCCAGGTCCATCATTCCGTGTCGGCCAATCTGCTCAAGCATATGGTCGAAGAACCCCAGTCCGGTGTCAATCTTGCATTTTCCCGTGCCGTCCATGTTTATCTCTATGGCAATGTTGGTCTCCTTGGTCATGCGACTAATCTTTGCCCTACGCTCGCCCGCAAACAACAGTTCCGAAATTTTGTTCCACGTCATTCCGTTCTTGCCCAATATCAGAGCCTTGCAGCCCAGGTTGGCAGCCAGTTGCGCGTCGGTCTCTCTGTCGCCAATCACGTACGATCCCGCAATATCATACATCGGGTTGTCCATGTATTCCTTCAGCATTCCCGTACCCGGCTTGCGCATGGGCGAGTTGTCCTCGGGGAAATGTCGGTCTATATGCTGGGCGCTGAACACGATGCCCTCGCCCTCCAGAGTCTGCATAATAAAGTTATGTATGGGATAGAAGTCCGACTCCGGGAAGGCGTCTGTACCCAGACCATCCTGATTGCTTACCATCACCAGCTTAAAGTCGGTATGTTGCTGTATAAACGTGAGGTTCTTAATCACGTCCTTAACAAATTTCAGTTTCTCAAACGAGTCTACCTGCTCGTCGTAGGGTTCTTCCACAATTGTGCCATCACGGTCTATAAACAAAAGTCTCTGCTGTTTTGTTTCTTCCATATTAGTTTATTTTAAAGTTATTCTTTAGGGTTGCTCACGCTTGCCTCCACGTTGCCGTAGGCGTACACAAACACGAACACGCCCCACAGATACACGTATTGCATGATGAAGGTGGAAATGGTTGTGGCAAGGAAGTTGAGCCATCCGAAATAAGCAGGAATGCCCGACTCGTCGCCTTGCATCACGCCCATCGTGTCGATGTTCGAGGCCGCGTTGGTTACTATGCCCGGAAGGCACAAGAAGGCGCATACCATGGCACCCACAAGTATCAGCAGCAGCAATATCGAGAACACGAAGCCCAGTTTCTTGTAGCCCTTGGCGTAATCGCTACCCACGAGATTCTTGAATTTGGTATCCTTATTAAATATGTACTTTGATACCGAATAGATGTATGGCGACGCCAATAGCGCGAGCAGCATAAACAGGCACAGATAAACGGCCAGCAACATTACCGTGAAGGTGGAGGCGGGCAGAGTCCTCACGCTCTCAATCGACATCAGCAGATAGGTGGAGCCTGCAAACACCATCAGGCATACGGCAAACAGCACTATCGAGAACACGTCTACCTTGAGCATCTTCTTGAATGCCACGCCACGCTTCTCGTCGTTTAGCATTACTACCACGTTCGACTTGACAACCGAGTCTAACACCACACTCGCTACGGCCACCAGACAGCCCGCAGCTATCGTGCCGGCAAACTGGCCCACGCTATTAGCCCCCAGTACAGCCAAGGGCGACACGAAGGTTGCCAATCCCAATACTACAGACAACGCAAGCACCCAAATCCACGTACTACGCAATATCTTAGCGAAATTGGTGCTGTAAACACCCAGGGAAGCGCTAAGGCATCCCAAACAACTCCTGTTTTTAAAAATATCGTTTATCATTTTAGTATTAATTGAATGGTCGTCTGAATTCCGAGCAAATAATAGCCGTAGCCACAGCCACGTTCAGGCTGTCGGCCGTCTCTCTATTCTCGGGATAGTTAGGAATGCGCAGAGCCTTGCTAATCCTCTTGCGTATAGGTTGCGATATTCCCTTGCCCTCGTTTCCCATCACGATAATGCCGTTGGCAGAGTGGGGTACTTTATAGATGTTCTCGCCCTCAAGCAAGGTGCCGTACACGGGAACCGTTGCGGGCAGCGAGTCGAAGAAGCTCTCCAGCTCCCTATATTCCACCCTCACGCGGGCTATGCTTCCCATCGTGGCCTGCACCACCTTCGGGTTGTACACGTCCACCGTGTCCATGCTGCACACAATATCCTCTATGCCAAACCAGTCGGCTATGCGTATGATGGTGCCCAGGTTGCCCGGATCTTGCACGCCGTCAAGCACAAGCGTAAGCTTCTTGTCCAGGCAGCTGGCGTCCATACTGCCGTCAAACTTCTTGAACACGGCCATCACCTGCTGCGGATGACACAGGAAGCTGACCTTAGCCAGCTCGTCGTACGATACCTCCACAATCTCGCATCTCACGTCCCTCAGCAGCTCCGCGTTCTGTTCCAGCCATTCCGGTTGCGCCACCAGCAACTCCACTTTCGAGTTGCCACGCGCCAGAATGTCGCCCACAATCTTCGAGCCCTCGGCCACAAAAACGTCCTGGGCGTCGCGGTTCTTCTTCAGGTTGAGCGAGTGAATGTATTTAATCTTGTTCTTGCTTATCATAAAAATCTACAGTTTTTTTCTTCTTGTTCCTTGTGCTTAAAGCTTCCTTGTCCTTGTACTTAAAGCCTTCAGTCCTTGTACTTAAAGCCTTCTTGTACCTTGACCTTAAAGAATGATTTCCAGTCCCCATTTCTAAGGGATAGTGCAAAGATACAGTATTTTTGTTAATCCACAAAACAGGTAGGGATAAGAATTAAAAATACAATAAAATCACGCTTTTGGTGTCTACTTACACCAAGTTCTGTTTCGCCATAGTAATGAGCTATGCCATGGTTCAAGACTACTGGATATATCAAACACATTTTTTGCTAAAGAAATAAAAAAAACTTGTAGATATCAAATGTTTTCTTTATTTTTGTCTGCACATAAAATAGATAAAACTATGGTGTGGGTAGAAAAACTTGGGGCATATTTTTTAGATGTGTCAAAATACATACTGACAGGTGTCGTTATCGCATCTATGTTTAAGGACTTTGACAACAAAATCCTTATATATATTGTGGGGTTAATATTGTCAGTACTTTGTCTGATTGTCGGTTTGATATTAACCAATAAGAAGGAAAATATTCAGAGTAAAAATAATAATAAAACAAATAATAAGGAGAAATAGACTATGGGGGTATATTTAGCATTTCTATTTTTTGGGGTGCCATGCATCCTTTTCTTAATCTTTTGCCTTACCAACAAAGGAAAGAGATGGTTAAGACAAAACAACTTGATGTAATATTAGCCATCAAAATGATAGTTTTATTTTTATAATGTAACAAGTTTATATAGTAGCGGAGGTCTCCGGCCTCCGCAGCAATCAATGATACAAACTATTAATGATGATTTGTATTCTACTTGGTGCTGCGGAGGCCAGAGACCTCCGCTACTATATAATCAGAAATCGAAAATGACTAAATGACTAATGACTGAAAATGACTGCTACTCTATCGATATTTTACATTATTTGTGTACCTTTGTACCGTCAAAAGTGTGTTTGGGGGTATATCCATGCTACAACCATGCACAAGTATACATAAAAAGTTAGTCTATATGAAAAGAAATTTACTCACGTCAGTATTCATTACATTGTTATCGTTGACAGCTGGTGCGCAGACCGTTTGCAAGTCGCACAAAGAGCTGCCCAAAAGGATTGATTCGGAGATAGTGGACATCGACCCCGCGCTATTTAAGACTCAGCGTATCCAGTCGGCACCAGTATGCAAGGCCATGGACGACGATAGCTATCTGTCTAAGCAGAAACATCTCTTTGTCCAGGGTGCCGACACTCGCTATATAGATGTAGGCATCGGAAATAACTTGTCAGCCGAGGTCATGGGACGCCTCACTCCCGAGATGCTCAAGCCCTATGCCGGTTACAAGATAGTAGGTATATCATTTGCGGTGGGTTCGACCTTGGGTAATTCACCCAGCATAATATTCTATGAATTAGACGATGATGGGTGGAACCTGATGGGAAGGTCAGGTGTCAAGGACTATAATGCTGATTCATTTTTGTTCAATGAGGTGGAATGTACATGGAATTATGTCATTCCTGAGGAGCCCAACGCTATAATGTTCGGATATACGTTTGATCCGATACATCTTTTTATGAATGAAACTAATGAGAACTATGTAGCAGTGGGTCGTACCAATGATTTGACCAACGGCTTTCTGGTTTGGGGTGAGTTGATAAAAGACGAAGGCTATAAGCTATATCGGCTAAGCTCTAACGAGCTTCCATATGCCGCTTGCGTGCAACTCATTCTCTCCAATGGCAGCTCGACCGAAATCGTGGGCGTCGACGGCAAGCGCAATGTCAAAGTCGTAGAGCGCTATACTCCCGACGGGCAGCGTGTCTCTGCTCCTGTGAGCGGCATCAATATAGAAAAACTAAGCGACGGCACTACGCGCAAGGTGTTTGTGCAGAAGTAAGGTCAAAATGACTGATTACAAATCCTTGTATTCTGCGGTCGCGTCAAACGATGGTCAATCCTTTGCTGCATAGTCACGGTGTCCTCTTATTTCTGCGTTTGGGAAGCGAAGCTTCAATAGGGTTAGCAGAGCCTTGAGAGCTTTCTTTTGATACTCTGTTCGAGTGTCTTTCGGTCGCTTGCCGTCGGCAGACAGTCCGCCAATGTAGCATACCCCAATGGATGTAGCGTTTCTTCCCTTGCAATGTGCACCCTGCTGATCTATTGGTCTTCCTACATGCACGCTGCCATCTCGATACACCACGAAATGGTAGCCAATAGATTTGAAACCTTGCTGACGATGCCAGCGGTCGATGTCGGCAGTCCGAAAGTCCTTGCCCTCAGGAGTAGCCGAACAATGGATTATTATTAAATCAATTTTTCGCATAAATTGTGTAAAAAATCGGGTAGGAGGTAAATGCTAATCATAAAAGGCATTTGCCTCCTATTTTCA
>ERZ1026884.1458-NODE-1458-length-12606-cov-11.510079_pt1 | contig 12606 bp, 9 predicted proteins | sample MGYA00380172_ERZ1026884 | MGnify/ENA primary metagenome ERZ1026884 (study PRJEB33269, sample SAMEA4719808) | human gut metagenome | biome: human-associated habitat; feature: organic feature; material: feces | place: Cameroon | collected 2013-10 ... | reverse complement strand
ATGGGTATTTCAACAATCCAGTCATATCAGGGTGCTAAGATATTTGAGGCAATTGGTATTAACTCAGATGTAATTAATAAGTACTTCACTGGTACTGTATCAAGAATTGAAGGAATCGGACTTAAGGATATTCAGGAAGATGTGGAAACACTTCATTCTAAGGCATTTGATCCACTTGGACTTTCAACAGATACAACTCTTGACAGTGAGGGCGCTCATAAGATGAGAAGTGGAAAAGAAGAACATCTTTACAACCCACAGACAATACATCTTTTACAGCTTGCAGCACGTACAGGTGATTATAATACATTTAAGGAATATACAGCTCTTGTTAATAAAGAAGAGGGCGTTAAGAACTTAAGAGGACTTATGGATATCAAGTTCCCTAAGAAGGGAATAAATATAGATCAGGTAGAGAGTGTTGATTCTATCGTTAAGAGATTTAAGACCGGTGCTATGTCATACGGTTCCATCTCTAAGGAAGCACACGAGACTATGGCTATTGCTATGAATATGCTTCACGGCAAGTCTAACTCAGGTGAAGGTGGAGAAGATGAAGACAGACTTACAGTAGGTGCTGACGGACTTAACAGATGTTCAGCTATCAAGCAGGTAGCTTCAGGACGTTTTGGTGTTACAAGCAAGTATCTTGTAAGTGCTAAGGAAATCCAGATTAAGATGGCACAGGGTGCTAAGCCAGGTGAAGGTGGACATCTTCCAGGAAAGAAGGTATATCCTTGGATTGCAAAGACACGTCTTTCAACACCAGGTGTATCACTTATATCACCACCACCTCATCACGACATTTATTCTATCGAAGATTTAGCGCAGCTTATATATGATTTAAAGAATGCCAACAAGAATGCAAGAATATCAGTTAAGCTTGTATCAGAAGCAGGTGTTGGTACTATAGCTTCTGGTGTTGCCAAGGCAGGTGCACAGGTTATCCTTATATCAGGTTATGATGGAGGTACTGGTGCAGCTCCAAGAAGTTCTATACATAATGCAGGACTTCCTTGGGAATTAGGACTTGCAGAAGCTCATCAGACACTTACAATGAACGGACTTCGTAATAAGGTTATAATCGAGACAGATGGTAAGCTTATGAGCGGACGTGATGTTGCAATAGCAGCTATGCTTGGTGCAGAAGAATTCGGTTTTGCAACAGCTCCACTTGTAACAATGGGCTGTGTAATGATGAGAGTATGTAACCTTGATACTTGTCCAGTTGGTATTGCTACACAGAATCCTGAGCTTAGAAAGAGATTTGCAGGCAAGCCTGAATATGTTGTCAACTTTATGAGATTTATCGCACAGGAGCTTCGTGAATATATGGCAAAGCTTGGTGTTAAGACTGTTGATGAACTTGTAGGAAGAACAGATTTCCTTGAAGCAAGAGAAGATGTAGAGGGAAGCGGAAGAGCTTCAAAGGTTGACCTTTCTAATATACTTAACAATCCTTATGTTAAGGAAGCTTCTTCAATTAAGTATGATAAGAAGAATGTATATGACTTTGAACTTGAGAAGACAGTAGATGAGAAGATTCTTATTAAGAAGCTTTCGGATGCTATGGATAAGAAGCAGAAGAGAAGTGTTGAGGTTGATGTAACTAATACAGATAGAGCATTAGGAACACTTCTTGGTGCAGAGATAACAAGAAGATTTGGTGAGAGCCTTGCAGAAGATACTTATACAGTTAAATGTACAGGTGCTGGCGGACAGAGCTTCGGTGCATTTATCCCTAAGGGACTTACACTTGAACTTGTCGGTGACAGCAACGATTACTTCGGAAAAGGTCTTTCAGGTGGTAAGCTTATTGTATATCCACCAACAGGTGTATCTTATAAGGAAGATGAGAATATCATCATCGGTAACGTAGCACTCTATGGAGCAACAAGTGGCAAGGCATTTATCAATGGTGTAGCAGGTGAGAGATTCTGTGTACGTAACTCTGGTGCAACAGCAGTTGTTGAAGGTACTGGCGACCATGGCTGTGAATATATGACAGGCGGAAGGGTTGTTGTACTTGGTAGAACTGGTAAGAACTTCGCTGCAGGTATGAGCGGCGGTGTTGCATATGTTCTTGATGATGACACAACACTTTATAAGAGAGTCAACAAGCAGCTTGTATCACTTGAACCTGTAACTAACAAGTATGATGTACTTGAACTTAAGCAGATGATTACAGAACACGTTGCTTATACTAATTCTAAGAAGGGTAAAGAAGTGTTAGACAACTTTGGCGAATATCTTCCTAAGTTTAAGAAGATTATGCCACATGATTATAAGAAGATGCTTAATATGATTGTTCAGATGGAAGAAAAAGGTCTTAGCAGTGAACAGGCTCAGATTGAAGCATTTTATGCAGCAACTAAGTAAGATAGAAATGTACAATAACAGATATGTATTAGCAGATTATAAGTCTGCTGGTACATATTTGTGAAAATGTGTATTTGAAAGGAGATAATCATGGGAAAACCAACTGGATTTTTAGAATATGAACGTGTGGAAGCTAAAGCAGTTTCACCAAAAGAAAGAATAAAGAATTTTAATGAATTTCATACACCACTTTCAGAAGCTGAGCAGAGATGCCAGAGTGCCCGCTGTATGGATTGTGGCGTGCCATTCTGCCAGTCAGGTATGAATATAAAAGGAATGACAAGTGGCTGTCCTCTTAACAACCTTATTCCTGAATGGAATGACCTTGTATACACGGGCAACTGGGAGCAGGCTTATAACAGATTACATAAGACAAGCAATTTTCCTGAATTTACAAGCCGTGTATGTCCTGCACTTTGCGAGAAGGCTTGTACCTGTGGACTTAATGGTGATCCAGTATGTACTAAGGAAAATGAGATGGCTATAATTGAGCATGCATATGCCAATGGACTTGCTGGTCCTAAGCCACCTAAGGCAAGAACAGGAAAGAGAATTGCTGTAATAGGTTCAGGCCCTTCAGGACTTGCAGTAGCAGACCAGTTAAACCAGAGAGGTCATCTTGTGACAGTATATGAAAGAGCTGACAGGGTAGGCGGTCTTTTAAGATACGGAATACCTAATATGAAGCTTGAAAAGCATATAATTGACAGAAAGATAGATGTTATGAAGGAAGAAGGAATTGAATTCATAACAGAAGCTAATATTGGACAGAATATTAAAGCTAAGAAGATAATGGAAGATTATGATGCTGTTGTGCTTGCTGTAGGTGCTTCTAATCCTAGAGATATCAATGCGCCTGGAAGAGATGCCAATGGAATACATTTTGCAGTAGATTTCCTCGCAGCTACAACTAAGAGTCTTCTTGATTCAGATCTTACAGATGGCAGGTATATAAGTGCCAAAGATAAGAATGTTATTGTAATTGGCGGTGGTGATACAGGTAATGACTGTGTCGGAACTTGTATAAGACACGGCTGTAAGTCGGTAACACAGCTTGAAATGATGCCAAAAGCACCAGATGTAAGAAGAGATACTAATCCTTGGCCACAGTGGCCTTTAGTCTGCAAGACTGATTATGGTCAGGAAGAAGCTATAGCAGTATTTGGACACGACCCAAGAATATATACAACAACAGTTAAGGAATTTAAGAAGGATAAGAAGGGCAATCTTGAAAAGGTTGTAACTGTCCAGCTTGAATCTAGGGTTGATGAGAAGACAGGAAGAAGAATGATGGTTCCGGTTGAGGGAACAGAAAAAGAACTTCCTTGTGAGCTTGTTCTTATAGCTGCTGGTTTCCTTGGAACACAGAAGTATCTTACAGATGCATTTGGTGTTGAGGTTAATGAGAGAACTAACATAAAGACAGATGTAGACAAGTTCGCTACTAATGTAGCAGGAGTATTCGCTGCCGGCGACTGCCACACAGGCCAGTCACTTGTTGTAAAGGCTATCAGACAGGGCAGGGACTGCGCTATGGAAGTTGATAAGTATCTTATGGGATATACTAATCTGTAATTCTTAGTCTGTAAGTAAAGATTACATTTTATAAAACTATTAAAATAAGTAAGAAGCCCGCAAAGACTAGCGTATGGTCTTTGTGGGCTTTTTGAAGTGAAGTTGTATTGCTATATGTGGGATTTTTTCGTATACTTAATATTGTTTAAATTAAAGCCTGTAATTCGATATATAATTAAATTTATATATTGCAGGGATGAGTGTTGTTCAGGTTATTGGACTAAACTGCGGGTTTGGATACCAGTAATGGAATATGAATAAATAAATAGAAAGGTCAGAGATATATGAAGAACAAAGTAAATGGAATATTCAGAAAAGTATGCAATATACTTGAATGGATAATATCGGCAATTCTTGTGGTTGTCGTTGCAGTTATGTGTGTGAGGTTTGTGTTTGATCTTGGTGGAATGTTTGATAGTGCACCAGTGGAATTCTTTGAAACTTTTGTTGCAGATATAATGACGCTGGCGGTTGGAGTTGAGCTTATTAAGATGTTATCACAGCATACGCCGGCAACAGTTGTTGAAGTGCTTATGTTTGCAATAGCAAGGGAGATGGTTACACATCATGATTCGGCACTTAACACAGCATTAGGTGTATTATCTATATGTGTGTTATTTGCTACAAGAAAGTTCTTCTTCTGCAAGAATGATTATGATGATAATAATGCAAAGGAAGAAGCTGATGCCAAGGACGAAATATTAAAATAAACATAAATAAATATAAATTATAAAAAATATATTGGCAAATTAATACCTGATGTGATACAATTCATTAGTATGTACATTGTACGAATAGAAAAGAGACTTCATATATATATTTAAGGAGGAATTATTAACAATGAGTTTTAAAGTTGAGAATATGGAAGAAAAGAATATGGTCAAGCTTGTAATCGAGGCTACAGCTGAAGAATTCGAAGCAGGTCTTAATACAGCTTTTAATAAGAATAAGAATAAGATTAGTGTTCCTGGTTTCAGAAAAGGCAAGGCTCCAAGAAAGATGGTAGAAAAGCTTTACGGAACAGAAATCTTCTACGAAGATGCAGCTAATGCAATTATTCCTGATGCTTATGCTAAGGCAGCAGATGAAAGCGAATTAGAGATAGTTTCACAGCCTAAGATTAATGTAGTTCAGATTGAAGCTGGAAAGCCTTTCATATTTGAAGCTGTTGTAGCTGTTAAGCCAGAAGTAGAACTTGGACAGTACAAGGGTGTAGAAGTAGAGAAGTGTGATACAGAAGTTACAGATGCTGATGTTGAAGAAGAATTAAAGAAGGTTCAGGATAAGAATTCAAGAGTTGTTACTGTTGAAGACAGAGCTGTTAAAAATGGCGATATGACAACAATTGACTTTGAAGGATTTGTTGATGGTGTAGCATTTGAAGGCGGTAAGGGTGAGAACTATCCACTTACAATCGGTTCACATTCATTCATTGATAATTTCGAAGAGCAGATTATAGGTATGAACATTGGTGATGAGAAAGAAATCAACGTAACATTCCCAGAAGAATACCACGCTGAAGAATTAAAGGGTAAGCCAGCTATGTTCAAGGTAAAGGTTAACGAGATTAAGGAAAAGGTTCTTCCAGAACTTGATGATGATTTCGCTCAGGACGTATCTGACTTTGATACACTTGCAGAATACAAGGATGATTTAAAGAAGACAATAGCAGAACGTAAGGCTAACGAAGCTAAGGCTAAGAAGGAAGACGAAGCAATCGCTAAGATTATCGAATCTTCTAAGATGGATATTCCAGAAGCTATGGTTAACACACAGGTTAACAGAATGTTAGAAGATTTCGCTCAGAGATTACAGATGCAGGGATTATCAGTAGAACAGTACTTCCAGTATACAGGTGTAACTGCTGAGAAGATTATCGAAGATATGAAGCCAGAAGCAGTTAAGAGAATTCAGTCAAGACTTGTTCTTGAAGCAGTTGTTAAGGCAGAAGGTCTTACAGCTTCAGAAGAAGAATTCCAGGATGAGCTTAACAAGATGGCTGAGCAGTACAAGATGGAAATCGAAAAAGTTAAAGAATTTATGGGTGAATACGAAGAGAAGCAGATTAAGGAAGATATCGCAATCCAGAAGGCTGTTGATGTTATCGTTAACTCAGTAGTAGAAAAGTAATTAATACTTAATATACGAAAGCAATATAGACGGATTTAAGTGCAGGCTGCCTGTGTGCTACGGCATATAAGCAGCTATTGCCTGTCTGTATGCAGAATTTGTGTCAGTGCGCACTTGACACAGGTTTATATGCGCAATATGTTATATAATCTGTGCGCAGAAATGAGGATTAAGATGAGTTTTGTACCTTATGTCATTGAACAGAACAGCCGTGGAGAAAGATCTTATGATATTTATTCACGTTTGTTAAAAGACAGAATTATTTTTTTAGGTGAAGAGGTTACAGATGTGTCTGCAAATCTTGTGGTTGCGCAGATGTTATTCCTTGAAGCAGAAGATCCAAGCAAGGATATACATTTTTATATTAACAGCCCAGGTGGTTCTGTGTCTGCAGGTTTTGCAATATATGATACTATGCAGTACATTAAGTGCGATGTGTCTACAATCTGCATTGGTATGGCAGCTAGTATGGGAGCATTTCTTCTTTCAGGCGGAACTAAAGGCAAAAGACTTGCTCTTCCTAATGCTGAGATTATGATTCATCAGCCATCAGGTGGTGCAAGAGGACAGGAAACAGAGATCAGAATAGTTGCAGAGAACATTTTAAAGACAAGAAACAAATTGAATGAAATACTTGCAGCTAATACAGGTAAATCAGTAGAAGAAATCTCTCGAGATACAGAACGTGATAATTATATGACTGCACAGGAAGCTGTTGCATATGGTTTGATTGATAGTGTTGTTGAAAAGAGATAGTTGCTTAACGGGACTGTAGCTTTTCGCACAGTCCCGTTTTTTAAGACAATAATACAGTGGGTACATTTGTTAATCAGGTGTATAAAGCTGTTATAGTAATTGTGGAGGAAGTATGGCAGGCAGAAATGTAGATGAAAAGCTAAGATGCTCATTCTGTAATAAAACACAGGATCAGGTTAAGAAGCTTATAGCTGGCCCTAATGGGGCGTATATATGTGATGAGTGTGTAGGAATATGTGCTGACATTCTTGACGAAGAATTTGAAAATGAGGAAGACATTCAGGAAGATGCTGAGGGTATGAATATCAACCTTTTAAAACCTAAAGAAATCAAAGAATTTCTTGATGATTATGTGATTGGACAGGATGAGGCCAAAAAGGTATTATCAGTTGCTGTATATAATCATTACAAGAGAATATTATCAGCCAAAGATGTCGATGTAGAGCTTCAGAAGAGTAATATTCTTATGTTAGGACCTACAGGTTCAGGTAAGACATTTCTTGCCCAGAATCTTGCAAGGCTTCTTAATGTACCATTTGCAATTGCAGATGCTACAACACTTACAGAAGCAGGTTATGTAGGTGAGGATGTAGAGAACATTTTATTAAAGCTTATTCAGGCGGCTGATTATGATGTTGAAAAGGCACAATATGGAATTATCTATATTGATGAGATAGATAAGATAACTAAGAAGTCGGAAAATGTATCTATAACAAGAGATGTATCCGGCGAGGGCGTACAGCAGGCACTTCTTAAGATATTAGAGGGAACTGTTGCTTCTGTTCCACCACAGGGAGGAAGAAAGCACCCACAGCAGGAGCTTATTCCGATTGACACAACTAACATTCTCTTTATATGTGGTGGTGCTTTTGACGGACTTGAGAAGATTATAGAAGCAAGAATGGATCAGAGTACAATCGGATTTAATTCACAGATTAAAGATAAGACAGCAACTGAAGATGTTGGAGAGATGTTCCATAAGGCACTTCCACAGGATCTTATTAAGTTCGGTCTTATTCCTGAATTTGTAGGAAGAGTACCTGTTGTTGTTGCACTTGATTCATTAGATGAGGAGTCACTTGTAAGAATTCTTAGAGAACCTAAGAATGCTATACTTAAGCAGTATAAGGCATTATTAAGCCTTGATGAAGTGGATCTGGAATTCGATGATGATGCAGTTAAGGCTATTGCACATAAGAGTTTTGAAAGAAAGACTGGAGCAAGAGGATTACGTTCTATATTAGAAGCTGTTATGAACGAAGTTATGTATGAAGTGCCATCTGATGAAACGATAGCAAGATGTACAATAACTAAGGATGCAGTTATGGGAACAGGAAAGCCTGTTATAGAGTATAGAACTGATGAAGTTAAGAAAGCACAATAAATATGAATATGATTACAATACCAGTAATTGCGTTAAGAAGTATGACCGTGTTACCCGACATGGTCATACATTTTGATATAAGCAGAAAAATATCAATTAAAGCAGTAGAAGCTGCTATGGAAAATGATGAGAAGGTGCTGCTGTTGACACAGACCGACTCAGCAGTTAAAAGTCCTACAGCTAAAGATTTATATATGACAGGAACTATAGCTTCTGTTAAGCGGGTTATAAGAATGCCTAATAAGTTAGTAAGAGTGCAGGTTGAGGGACTTAAGAAGGCTGTAGCCGCAGACATTAATACTGAGGGTGATTACATATATGCAGATGTACAGGAGTGCAGTACATTTATAGAAGAAACGGATAAAGTATCAGATAAAGCTATTGTCATTGGAATGAATGAATTATTAAGACAATATGCGGCTGCTAATCCAAGATGTAATAAGGAGATGCTTAATCACTGGCTGGCGATTGACAATGCCAGAGAACTTATGAGCAGTGTAATCTGTGATTTTCCTATGGAATATACTGACCGTCAGAAGTTCCTTGAGATGAATAATATACTTGATATGTATGAATATATTGCAGGGATACTTATAGAGCTGACGCAAGCGTATAGTATTAAAGAAGAAATATCTGGTAAAGTCAGGGCTAAAGTAGATGAGAACCAGAGAGAATATATATTAAAAGAACAGCTTGAAATTCTTAATAAGGAGCTTGGGCAGGATGAATATTCTGAAACTAATGAATTAGAAGAAAAGATAGATAAGCTTAATGCTTCTGATGAAGTAAAGGATAAGCTTCATAAGGAGGTAAAAAGGCTTAAGAACTTATCTAAGGGTTCATCAGAGGTCAATGTTGAAAGAACATATATTGAGAATTGTCTTGAACTTCCTTGGAATAATATGTCAGAGGATAACAATGATATTATTAATGCAAGAAAAGTGCTTGATAATGACCATTATGGAATGAAAGATATTAAAGACAGAATAATAGAGGCACTTGCTGTAAGAAATATAACTTCTAATACAGATGCTCCGATATTATGTCTTGCAGGACCTCCGGGAACAGGAAAGACTTCAATAGCACGTTCGGTGGCGGCTGCCCTTAATAAAGAATATGTAAGGATATGTCTTGGCGGAGTAAAAGATGAAGCAGAGATAAGAGGACATAGAAAGACATATGTCGGTGCAATGCCGGGAAGAATAATAGAGGGTTTAAAGAAGGCAGGAACAGCCAATCCATTAATGCTTCTTGATGAGATTGATAAGGTGAGCAATGATTATAAATCAGATACAGCCTCGGCTCTTCTGGAAGTGTTAGACAGCGAGCAGAATTCACATTTTACGGATCATTATATAGAAATGCCTGTAGATTTATCTAAGGTATTATTTATAGCAACGGCTAATGATTTATCAACACTCAGCAGACCGCTGCTTGACAGAATGGAGATTATAGAAGTATCTGGCTATAGTGTTAATGAGAAGCTTCATATAGCAAAGGAACACCTTGTTGGCAAGCAGCTTCGTAAGAACGGGCTTGCCACATCACTTTTAAAGATATCAGACTCAGCATTAAAGCATATAATTCTTGGTTACACTAAAGAGTCAGGTGTGAGGGAGCTTGAAAGACAGATTGCCAAAATATGCAGAAAAGCAGTAACCAAGCTGTATGAGGCAGGAGTTTTTAATGCTGATGGCACAAGAAACAAAGAAGTCAAGGTGTGCATAAGAATAACGGACAAGAATTTGACTGATTATCTTGGCAATATTAAATATAAGACTGACAAAGCATACAAGAAGCCACAGGTAGGAATTGTAAGAGGACTTGCATGGACAAGCGTTGGTGGTGAAACTCTTGAAATAGAAGTTAATGCAATGCCGGGAAGTGATGATTTGAGGCTCACAGGCAATATGGGAGATGTTATGAAAGAGTCTGCTATGATTGCGTATTCTTATGTGAGAGCTATTACTGAGAGTGGAAAATATAAAGTTGATATGAAGTATTTTGATGAACATATGCTTCATCTTCATATACCAGAAGGAGCAGTTCCTAAAGATGGTCCATCAGCAGGAGTGACAATGACAACGGCTATGTTGTCGGCAGTTACAGGTATACCGGTAAGACCAGATGTCGCTATGACAGGCGAGGTGACTCTTAGAGGAAGGGTACTTGCAATAGGCGGGCTTAAGGAAAAGCTTCTTGCGGCCAAGCTTGCTGGTATGAAGAAAGTGCTTGTGCCAGAAGAAAATGTATCTGATGTAGAAGAGTTAGATGCAGAGATAACTGACGGCTTAGAACTTGTATATGTAAAGGATATGTCAGAGGTTCTTAATAATGCACTTGTATTATAGAGCATAGAAATGAGGATAAATATGGTAATTAAAAAGGTTAATCTTGATATAGTAATAGGTGTGACAAGTGCTATACCAGATACAGAGTTTCCAGAGGTAGCATTTGCGGGCAAATCAAATGTTGGTAAGTCATCTTTGATTAATGCTCTTATGAATAGAAAATCATATGCAAGAACATCGTCACAGCCTGGTAAGACACAGACTATTAATTTCTACAATATTAATGATGCGATGTATCTTGTTGACCTTCCGGGATATGGCTATGCTAATGCCAGTCCTGCGGTAAAGGCAAAATGGGGTAAGATGATAGAGAAATATTTAAGACAGTCTGCTAATCTAAAGCAGGTGTTCTTATTAGTTGACATAAGACACGACCCATCAGAGAATGATAAGATGATGTATAACTGGATTGTTGATAACGGCTTCAGACCGGTTATAATTGCAACAAAGCTTGATAAATTAAAGAGAAGCCAGATAGCAAAGCACGTTAAAGCTGTAAGAGCAGGTCTTGGTCTTAAAGAAGATGATATACTCATACCGTTTTCTTCACAGACAAAGCAGGGGCTTGACGAACTGTGGAATACAATAGAGGGCTACATCGGGCAGTAATTATTAAAGATGCACATTATGCAGTAACAACTGGTATGGCATAAAAAGTAACAGCTGGAATATTATAAAAAGTCAGATAATCGCAGTAACAGATATATTAAACTGGTTGTAATTATTTATGAAAAGTAGTATAGTTGTTGGTGTTGTGGGTTGATTAATTACATTTGAAGAATTGTAGGATAATTTACAGGAGGATTATTAGTATATGTTGACAGTAACAATTTTACTTGATTCAGTTGAGAAAGTTCAAAGATTTGTGAGCAAAATAAGCAGATATTCGTGTGGATTCGATGTCGAATGTGGCAATAGCTGTGTTGATGGTAAGTCTCTTGTTGGATTATTCAGCCTTGATATAAGCAGACCACTCCAGCTGACAGTTAATGGCGGCGAGAGTGAGATTGAAGATGTGTTAAGAGATATTAACGAATTTATGCAGTATTAAGGAAGCAGAATTTCTTGGACTGGAATGGAGAAAGAATTGAAGAAGATACTAAGTATATTAATTGCAATGATGTTATCAGTGTCTTTAATGGCCTGTGGAAAAGCTGCTGACAGCCAGACACAGACTAAAGAAGAGGATAATCTTTTATCAGGAAAACATCACGTTACAATTACAGTGCAGGATTATGGTGATATTAATGTGGAATTAGATGCTGACGTGGCACCTATTACAGTGACTAATTTTATTAATCTTGCTAATGATGGATTTTATGATGGACTTACATTTCATAGAATAATCAAAGGTTTTATGATACAGGGTGGTGATCCACTTGGCAATGGAACAGGTGGCTCGGATAATAAGATAAAGGGCGAGTTCAGCAATAATGGAATTGAGAATAGCCTCTCACATACAAGAGGAGCAATCTCAATGGCACGTTCAAGCAATAATGACAGTGCAAGTTCACAGTTCTTTATAGTTCATAAAGACAGTACATACCTTGATGGTAATTATGCCTGTTTTGGTTATGTAACAGATGGTATGGATATTGTAGATAAGATATGTGCCAATGTTAAGGCAACAGATGACAATGGTACGATTGCTAAGAATAACCAGCCGATTATAACTAAGATAGCAGTTATTGATTAGGAATAATATCGGATTATAGAAATAACAATGGATTGTAATAACCAGAGTTATAGATTTGGGTAACAATTGTAATAACCTGTGTTACAGGTCTTGATTACAATTGTAAATATGAAGTGTAAAAAAGGTGTGATAGGAATTAATCTTATCACACCTTTAAAAATATTAATTAATGCGGAAAATGGGACTTGAACCCACACGTGGTAACCCACACAAGAATCTGAATCTTGCTCGTCTGCCATTCCGACATTTCCGCTAACTATATTATTGTATTCTAAGGCAGGGATTTTGTCAAGGCATAAAGAAGTACTAGTTAGCAGACACACTTAATTTAAAAA
>ERZ1026884.1457-NODE-1457-length-12619-cov-4.462194_pt1 | contig 12619 bp, 8 predicted proteins | sample MGYA00380172_ERZ1026884 | MGnify/ENA primary metagenome ERZ1026884 (study PRJEB33269, sample SAMEA4719808) | human gut metagenome | biome: human-associated habitat; feature: organic feature; material: feces | place: Cameroon | collected 2013-10 ... | reverse complement strand
CCCATGAGAACTTGTTAATAGGGAGGCAGCGTGGGTATGGCAAGATGCCATACCCTCCTAAAGAGTAAAACTTCTCATTTTAAAGAATATGAAAAAGCGCTATATAGTTAGAATGGTTTGCGCTGCGTTGTTGTTGCTCGCTTTTGTCGCAGGAACGCAGGCGCAGGAGCTGAACGCACGTGTAAAGATCAACCATAACCAGATTCAAGGCACTGACAACTCGGTGTTCGAGGAGCTGGAGCAGACCCTCACGCAGTTTATCAACGAACGCCAGTGGACCAGCCTGCAGTTTCAGAAGAACGAGCGCATCGCGTGCAACTTCAACATCACCGTGACGGCGTACGACAACAGTACGAACGTCTTCACGTGCAAGGCGGTGATACAGGCCAACCGCCCCGTGTATAACTCTACGTACACCACCACTATCTACAACAACACCGACAACGACTTCAACTTCGAGTACGCACAGTTCGACCAGTTGCAGTTCAACGAGGAGCAGGTGGACAATCAGCTCACGGCACTCATCGCCTACTACGCTTACCTCATCATCGGCATAAATCTCGATACGTTCTCGCCGATGGGTGGCGAGGACATTCTGCAGCGGTGCATGAACCTTGCCAACAATGCGCAGAACCTCAACTTCCCGGGATGGAAGGCGTTCGACAACGGACGCAACCGCTTTGCCATCATCAACGACTATCTTGAGGGTGCTATGAAGCCGTTCCGCCAGTTGCAGTATGACTACTATCGTACGGGTCTCGACGAGATGGCGACCAACGTGGAGCGCGGACGTGGCAACGTGACCACTGCGCTCGAAACCGGTCTGAAGAAGTGTCACGAAGACCGTCCGCTCAGTATGCTGCCACAGATATGGACCGACTATAAGCGCGACGAGCTTACCAATATATATAAAGGTAAGGGCACGCAGAAGGAAAAAGAAACCGTCTACGACATTCTCTTCTCTATCAATGCAAGTCAGAATTCGGCTTGGGAGAAGATAAAGGAGTAGACACACACATACATAACCCATAACTATTGTTTATGTTAAAGAAACTCGATATACGCAACTTCACGCTTATCGACCATCTTGAGATGATGCTCTACCCTGGCTTCTCCGTCATTACGGGCGAAACCGGTGCCGGAAAGAGTATCGTCATCGGTGCAATAGGATTGCTGCTTGGCAACCGCGCCGATGCGAAGCAAGTGAAGCGTGGTTGCGACAAGTGCATCATTGAGGCAACGTTCGATCTTAGTATCTACCACTCCGACGTGCTGAAAGGCTTCTTCGAAGAGAACGACCTCGACTACGAGCCGGAGGAGTGTCTGTTGCGTCGTGAGGTGAACGCTAATGGCAAGAGTCGCGCCTTTATCAACGATACGCCTGTGACACTCGCCCTTATGCGCGAGCTCGGCGAGCAGCTCATCGACGTGCACAGCCAGCATCAGAACCTGCTGCTCAGCAAGGAGGACTTCCAGCTGAACGTTGTGGACATCATTGCGCGCGACCGTCAGCAGCTTGCCGACTATCGTGCGGCGTTTGCCGAGTTGCGTTCGGCGCAGCACCGCCTTGCCGAGTTGCGCGAGCAGATAGCCACGAGTCGCGACAACGAGGACTTCCTGCGCTTTCAGCAGAAGGAACTTAGCGAGGCAAAGCTCACTTTGGGCGAGCAGGAACAGTTGGAGCAGGAGTCGGAGTTGATGAGCCACGCCGAAGACATAAAGCGTGCGCTTCACGATGCCGACTACGGACTCTCTGGCGACGACACGGGCATCGTGAACCTCACGCGCTCCATTGTCACACAGCTGCGTAGCGTAGCCGATGTCTACCCCGAAGCGCAGGAGCTTGCAGAGCGTCTCGACGGCTGCTTCATAGAGCTGAAGGATATCTCGCAGGAGATAGCCTCGAAGATGGACGACGTGGAGTACGACCCGCAGCGCTTCAACCTCATCACCGAGCGCCTCGACCTCATCTACACGCTTCAGCAGAAGTTCCACGTGCAGACCGTTGACGAACTGCTCGACCGTCTCAATACTCTTAATGCGCAGCTCTCCAATATCGACAACTCCGACGAGCAACTGCAGGAGCAGGAGCAGGAGGTGGCACGTCTGCACGCTGTATGCGTGGAGAAAGCAGCCGTGCTCACCGATATGCGACGCAAGTCGGCTACGCTCGTCGAGCAGGAACTGTCCAAACTGCTCGTTCCGCTTGGCATACCAAACGTGCGCTTCAAGGTGGATGTGTCGACTGCCGACCTCTCCGCCACGGGTGCCGACAAGGTGATGTTCCTCTTCAGTGCCAACACCAGCACCGACATGCAGCCCGTCTCGCAGGTGGCATCGGGCGGCGAGATAGCGCGTGTCATGCTCTCGCTGAAGGCGATGATAAGCAAGGCTATCGGTCTGCCCACAATCATCTTCGACGAGATTGACACTGGCGTGAGTGGTAGAGTGGCAGAGCAGATGGCACACATCATGCACGATATGGGTGCTGCCAACCGACAGGTGCTCTGCATAACCCACTTGCCGCAGATTGCTGCCGCCGGCTCCACCCACTATAAGGTGGCAAAGCATGAGACGGAGCAGGGCACGGTGTCTACGATGACGCAGCTCACCGACGAACAGCGCATCACGGAGATTGCGCAGATGCTCTCTGGTAGCGATGTGTCGCAGGCTGCTATCGACAACGCCAAGTCGCTTTTAGCATTATAGGAGGGTATGGCATCCTGCCATACCCACGCATTCATAAAGCATAGGAGGCTATGGCATCCTTGCCATAGCCACGCATCCATAAAGCATAGGAGGCTATGGCATCCTTGCCATAGCCACGCACCAAGCAGTTAACGGAAGGCAGCGTGGGTATGGCAAGATGCCATACCCTCCTAAGAGTTACAAATTTGTTAATAAACGAAACAATGAACAGAATATTATCAACAATCCTAATTTCGCTGCTCTGCCTCTGCGGAGCGATGGCGCAGCCGGCGGCTGTGAAGAATGTGGCAAAGTCGGTGTTTGCGCTTAAAGCATACGATGCAGAGGGCAAGCAGATAGCTACAAGCAACGGAGTGTTCCTCTCAGCCGACGGCATAGCTGCCTGTCCGTGGTCGGCAGTGCGCGAAGCCTCGCGTGTGGAAGTAGTCGACTTTAACGGAAAGACCTATCCCGTGACGCATATCCTCGGTGCTAACGAGCTTTATGACGTGTGCCGTGTGCGTGTGGATATGCCGAAGGTTGTGGCTGCCACCGTCACCACCGCTGCTGCTGCAAAGGACAGCAAGCTGTGGCTCGTGGAGACCGCCGACCGCCGTACACAGACCACGCAGTACGAGGTAGACAAGGCGGAGACCTTCATGGAGAAGTACGCCTACTATGTGTTCGGATACAACAACCACAAGCCCACACAGGGTGCTGCCTTCGTCAACGAGAAGGGACAGGTGGTGGGACTCATGCAGCAGTCGGCGCGTTCGCTCTATGCCAACGCCGTCGACGTGCGCTTCATCTCGACACTCGCTGCGAGCCACCTCGACATTAACAACTCGCTCTACGCCAAGACCTCGCTGCGCCTCACCTTGCCTGCCGACAAGCAGAACGCTCTGCTCATGGTGATGTTGGCTGCCGAGCGTCAGGACACAGCGAAGTATGCCGGCTACCTCAGCGACTATATCCGACAGTTTCCGAAGGAGGTTGACGGCTATGCTACGAGTGCGCTGCAGAAGTCTACTTATGGCGACTGGCAAGGTGCCGATGCTGATATGCAGACCGCCCTCAAGCTTGCTGCCGACAAGGCAGAGGCTCACTCGGAGTATGCTCGTGTGATGTATCAGAAACTCATCTACAGTGCCGACACCACCTTCACGGCTTGGACCTTCGAGCGTGCACTGGCAGAAGCTGAGAAGGCGTACAGCCTCAATCCGCAGCCACAGTACTTGCACCGTGTGGCGCAGATAAAGTTCTCAATGGGCGACTATGGCGACGCGTGTGAGAAGTTCCTGAGTCTGGCGAAGAAGGACATGCCAACGAGCGAGGTGTATTTCGAGGCAGCGCAGTGCAAGACACAGCTTGGTGCTCCGAAGACGGAGGTGCTGGAGCTGCTCGATAGTTGTGTGGCAGTTGCTCCGCGCCCACTCACCAATCTGTCTGCGCCCTACGTGTTGGCACGTGGTCAGCTGTACGAGCAGATGGAGGAATACCGCAAGGCGATCGTCGACTACAACACCTACGACACACTGGTGTATGGCAGAGCGAACGCTGCTTTTTACTATGCTCGTCATAAGTGTGAGGTGGCAGTGCACCAGTACAAGCAAGCTCTTGACGACCTTGCGCACGCTGCATATATAGGTGGTGCAGATGCTCCGCTCTATATCGCCGAACTTGCTTCGTTGCAGCTGCGTGTGAACATGAACGAAGAGGCTGTCAAGACCTCCGACCTCTGCTTGCAGCTCACGCCCGACAATACCGATGCCTACATAATAAAAGGCCTCGCACTTGTGCAGTTGAAGCGCAAGAACGAGGCTATGGAGTGCTTTAATAAGGCAAAGGAATTGGGCGACGACCGCGCCGAGGGATATATCAAGAAGTATAAATAGGAGGCTATGGCATCCTGCCATAGCCACGCATCCATAAAGCATAGGAGGCTATGGCATCCTTGTCATAGCCACGCACCAAGCAGTTAACGGGAGGCAGCGTGGGTATGGCAGGGATGCCATACCCTCCTATAATATGTTAATTAAACGTTATGCACGCTGGTATTGTCGTCATGCGCTGTGGCATGAACGGACAGCCGTAGAAAATCATCTGCAGTTCATCAGTACGAGTCTTGTATTGTGATCCGATTACTACCTTCTTCAGTGCTTTACAATTTTTGAAAGCAAACATTTCTACCTCTACGCATGAGGGCAGCGATACGGAGGTGATGCGGTTGCATCCCTCGAAGGCACTGCTCTCAATGCTCTTCAGACTCGTGGTTACAGGCACGCTTGTGAGGGCTGTGTTCTTAAAGGCGTTCTGATCGATTACTGCCACCGATTGTGGCAGACTGATGCTTGTGAGTGCCTTGCAGTCTTCAAACGTGCTCATATCTATCTTTGTGATGTTCTGTGGCAGCGTAACCTTTGTGAGTGCTTTGCATCCGAAGAACAGGGCGTTAGGCAACTTCTCCAGGCGCACGGGCAGTGCTACTTCTGTCAGTGCTGTGCACATGGAGAAGGCACTATTTCCAATCTTTGTGACACTGTTGGGTACGGTGATGCTTGTAATCGCAGGCATACTGTGGAAGGCGTAGCTATCTATCATGGTCACCGTCGATGGTATGTTGATGGAAGTGATGCGTGTGCGAGAGAATGCGTGTGAGCCGATTGTTTTCAGTCCGGGTGAGAGTGTCACCGATTTTATTTTCATATCGGCAAAGGCAGCACTTCCGATTTCGGTCACCTTTAGTGTGCGGCCGGCATAGCGCACGGTGGAAGGTACGGTGTAGTCTTTGCCTATCGACTCGTCGTTGTCTACGCCGATTAGCCGTGCATTATTGCGTTGAGAGTTCAGCTCGAACCACATCTCGCCTATCTGCATTCTGTTTCCCCATGACGAGTTGCCCTCGTACACTCTCACCGAAACCTCTTTCGTGGTGCGGTTGATGCTTTTGAGGTATGCCACGGTTTCGTCTTCGAGCAAAGGGTAGAGGGGCGAATAGTCTGACTGCATGGTTCGCTTGAATGCGTCCTCCTCCAATGGTTCTGCTGGTGTGTAGGAGTCTTCGTTTTGGCTATCAGCATCGTTGAGATATTGAATGGCATTGGTGAGTGCTGTTATGCGATCGTTTACTTCAGTGCTGATTAGGTCGCGTCGTACAAACACAGGCTCGCACGCGAATTTGTCGTCTTTGATACATTTTTCTATCATCTTTGATTCGGCTATGAGGCTGGCGTTGTCGAGCTCTATGGGCTGGGGTAGGGATTCGAACCATGCTGTCTGTTTAGGGCATTGCGTTGGAGGTTGCGGTGTGTTGAAGGCCTTTCGTCCTAACCACGTCTTTATGCCGACTCCCTTGTAGAGCTTGATGGTGATTGTCTTGTGTGCCGGCTCGAAATCGGTTCGGGTTGACGGGCGGCGGTTGGTGTTGGCACGTACTCGCTGTGTGCTGCGGCTCTGGGTGGTGGTTCTGTTGCCCGATCTGTTAGCACTGGTGTTGTTTTTCGGTGCTTCGTTAGCGTTGTCTACAGCATCCATCACCTCCTTTACGGGCTTGGGTGCTGCCTCTTTAATCATTTGTGTTCCTTTGTTCTTAATCTTTTTAAGGAAACTCTGTGCTGATACCTGGGTGGTGCCCATCGTCAGACAGAGGGCAGATAAGAACAGTAGTCGTCTTGTGTTCATAGGGCTTTGTTGGTTTTTATTGTTGTTATTGATGTTATTTTGCCGACAAATGTACAAAATATATTCTTAAATATTAGAAACGGGTTTGTTTTTTTTATGACGATAGTTGACGGGTGACACGCCTACTTGCTTTTTGAAGAATGTGCCGAAGGCGGAGGCGTTTGGGAAGTTGAGCAGGTCGGAGATTGCCTTTATGCTCTTGTCGGTGCTCGTGATGAGATAGACGGCTTTCTTCGTGATAGCCTTGAACACGAGTTGCTGCACGGAACTGCCCGACACCGACTTTACGAGCTGCGTGAGGTACTTTGGCGAGAGACACAGGCGGTCGGCGTAGAAGCGTACGCCGCGCTCGTGCATATAGTGCTCGTCAATGAGCTGCATGAGCTGCATGTACGTCTCGAGTTTGCGGTTCGACTCGTTGCTGCCGTCGCTCGAGAGTTCGCGGAAGATGCTGCACACGCGGTAGGTGAGCGAGAGCAGCAGCAACTGGCGTTCGTTGGCGGCAAACACGTTCTCGCCGCATTTGTGTACGGCGAGCAGTTCGGAATACTTCGTCAGCTCGTTCTCGTGACCCGTATGCATCACCCAGCACGAGCGTGGATTGATATACTCCACAAACTTCATGCCGACCACCGTGCTGCCAAGGATGTCGCGTATGGAGTCGGCGCAATAGAAGATAATGACAACGGAGCAGTCGTCGCTCTGAGCGGTTATGGAGAAGCGCACGCCGTGGGAGAGGAAGAGCGTCTCGTCCTTGTTCACAACGTATTCCGCACCTTCGCATGTGAAAGAGAAACTGCCCGAACGACACACTATAATGCCTACATCCGCCACGCGGAAGTCGTGGCGCAATGCTTCGGGGAACGACCGTATAATACCACAAGAGCAACAGATGTCCTCGTTGTCGGACATCTGTTGCTCCAGAATGTTTATGTTTATGTTTTCGCTGCTGTTCGTCATTGGTTTTAATTGTATAGACATGGCGAAGTTAGCGAAAAAAAACTTTACAGCAAAATATTTTACATGTAAATGGGTGCGTGGCTACGGCAGGAATGCCGCAGCCTCCTAATAGTTAATGTACCACTCGCGTGTATCTTTCGATATATCGCGCTTCGGCCACGGCACCACAAGCATCACACCGGCGAGGATGATGCAGGCGTAGATAGTCCATCCCGCCATCTCCTTTATAGCCGAGAGCGTAGCCTGCACCTGCACCTTGCCCTTCGTAGACATGGCAGCCATGTGCTGCGCCTCGGTCTCGCTCTTGCCCTGATACTGCATTCCGCGCGCCGTCATATCGTAGGTCTTGGCGGTTTCGGCGTTGGTGCGGTCGTAGTCGTGAGCGTAGCGTGTGATGTAATACTGCTGGCGGTACTGGAACACCACCTGATAAAGTGCCGAACCTATGCCCGGTGCTATCACCATACGCACGGTGAGCATGATGCACACCCACGTAGAGAGCAGCTTGTAGGGCATACGCTGGTTGGCATATACAGCGATGAGCGAGTAGAGCAGCATCATGCCCGTAGCACGTATCACGACGGGCCACTTCATGCGCTCCAGCATGCCGTCGGTCTGCACCTCGAAGTACATGAACAGCGAGGCGGCACCGATGAGCAGGAAGCCCATGGCAAAGAACCACTTGAAGTGGACACCCTTGCTGTTCAGTATGAGTATCGTGACAAGACCGATAAAGTAGCCCAACAGCACCCAGTTGCCGAGCGCAGCCACCTGAATCTGGTCGGTCTTCATGCCCACGCCCACGAAGATGTTCACGAGCATCGAGCTTGAGTTGCATATCATCAGGCCGATGAAGAGCAGTATGCCGCCCTGTATGCTGCGCGACTTGAACGCCTTGAGCATGAAGTAGGGCGAGCGTCGCGTCTTCTCCAAGTATATAAATAATAATGTAGAGGCGACACATATAGCCGTAGCCCAGCAAATACGGCTGCTATCGTACCAGTCGTACACCTTACCATAGACCGTGACGTAGACGAACGAACAGCACATGAGGCAGAACACCACCACGTTGCCGAACTTCGAGAACGAGAGCGGACTGTGCTTCGTAGGGTAGGGGTTGTAGGGCATACAAAGCAGCGTGATGAGCAGTGCCACGAGAATGGAGCCGAGCATGGCGTAATACACCATCTGCCAGTGGTAGTTGTATGCGAACCACGCCGTTATCCACGTGCCTATCTGTCCGAGCAGCATAAAGAAGAAGTAGATGATGGGCTGGCTCGCCTTCTTTTCGGTGTCGAGAGCGTCCCATCCTGCTTCGTCCTTCGGCTCGTTGCCCGGCGTTACGTTGCGCGTAGCCTCGATGCCGAAACCGTACTTGATAAGCGTGAAGAGGTTGCACATGAGCAACGTCTGTCTCACGAAGCCCATTATCAAGCTGTTTAGCGCGAGGATGAACAGGCTGTCGGTGTTGGCACAGATATAGCTCTGCACTGCTAAGATGGAGAAGCCTACAAGGCTCATCATCTTCTGCCTGCGCACACTCACCAGCGTGTAGAAGAACGGAGAGAACGCCGCCATACCTATCGACGTCACGAAACTGATGAACGCTATGTGTTCCGATTGGATGCCAAGTCCTCCCACCATTTCACTGCTGTTCACGGTGTACGCACCGCTCACCGTCATTATAGGTATGAAAAGTATGACGAGGAAGGCGATGCCGAGAGGCTTGGGCACCCAGTCGTAGAACGGAAAATTCTTAGGCAGCTTCGCCGAAACTGCCTGATATATCTCTGCTTGTGTCATTTACTTGAGTTGAGCCTTCACAATAACCATCATTCCGGCAGCCAACTTGTCGTTGTCTTCCTTAGAAATTCCCACAAACTCGATGCGCACCGGCACACGCTGCTGAATCTTCACGAAGTTGCCGGCAGAGTTGTCTGTAGGCACGAGCGAATACTTAGAGCCTGTTGCGCCCGATATGGCAGATATTCTGCCCTCGAACTCCTTACCCTCGAAGGCATCTACGGTCATTACGACCTTCTGACCTACGTGCAGCTTCTCCACCTGCGTCTCCTTATAGTTGGCGATGACCCACTTCTGCGTGTTCGGCATGATGTAGGTGATGGTCTGTCCGGCGTTCACCGCCTGACCCTCCTCAAGCGCGCGTCTGCCAAGCTTGCCGTCGCACGGTGCTGTTACCACGCAGTAGGAGAGGTTGAGCTTAGCCATTTCGAGTGCTGCCTGCGCACGCTCTATGGCAGCCGCTGTGTTCTTCTTGCGTGTCTGCACCTCGTTCACACCCGAGTAGGCAGCCTTCTGCTGGCGGCGTGTGGCGTCGAGCTTCTTCTTCGTAGCGTTGTATTCGGTCTCGATTTGCTCAAGCTGTATAGGAGTGGCAGCGTTGCGAGCCACAAGGTTCTGATAGCGCTGGCGGTCCTTTTCGAGTTTAGCGAGGCGAATCTCTATCTCAGCAATAGCCGACTCGTAGACGGTAGCCGAAGTCTGCGTTGTCTGCACCGAAGCATCTATCACGTTCGCACCGGCCATAGCGTCCTTCAGCGCAGCCTCCGCCTCCATCACGCGGATGCGATATTCGCGGTCGTCCAGCACGAGCAGCGTGTCGCCCTTCTTCACGTTCTGGTGTTCCTTGAAGTAAATCTTCTTGATGTAGCCCGAAGCGCGCAGATTCACCGGCGAGATGTACTGCTCCACCTGTGCGTCGTCGCTCTTCTCATTGCTCTTGTAGTCCATGAACATACAGCCAATCTTAACGATTCCCCATACGAGGATGGCAACGCCGATGAGGCTCACCACAATCTGGCGGATACGCTGGCGTTTCAGCTGCTTTGCTGTCACTTCGTGTGTAGACTGTGTAGCAGTCTCGCTGTTGTTGTTATTGTTCGTGTTATTATTGTTTGTTTCCATTTTTGTTTGTTATTTGTTTTTATAAAGTTTGTATTTGTTGTAGATAGTAGGAGGGTATGGCATCCTGCCATACCCACGCACCCACGCCCCTTACAGGGCGCGTCGCTTGCGGGTTTTGTCACACCCCTCCTACGATTTGTATATTGAATTCAAAATTGAACAATTCCTCATCGGCGTAGCTGACAATTCCACATTCCACATTCAACATTCTACTTCGTAAGCTTCTCCAACTGACCTGTGAGCTTCAGCAACGTGAGGTTCGCCACCTGATAGTTGAAGTGCGCCGTGAGATAGTTGTTCTGCGCGTCGCTCATGCTCATCTCGTCCTGCAGCACCTCGGTCATCGAGGCGATACCCTCGCGATAGCGGTCGCTCGTCACCTTATATATATCCTCCGCAAGCAGATAGTTGTCGCGCTGCTTGCTGAAGTTGCGCTGGTTGTTGGCGAGGTCGTTCACGGCGTTGGCATACTGCGTCTGCATACCCTTCAGAGCGTTCTCGTAAGAGAGCTTCGCGTTGTCGATGTCCACCTGCGCCTTTCTTATCTTCGAGCGCTTCTCCAGTCCGTCGAAGATAGGGATGCGCAGCGAGAGTCCGATGCCGTTCGACTTGTACCAGTGGTTCGACTCGCCAGAGTGGAACCAGTTCTTGAACTTGTCGGTGTACGCCATGTACGTCCAGTTGCCGGTGAGTGCCAGCGTGGGCAGGTATCCGCTCTTGGCGAGCTTCTTCTGCTGTTCGGCAAGCGTCTGCTGTGTTCTGAGCAGCTGCAGCTCATACAGGTTTTCGTTCAGTCCGCTGAGCGCAGCGAGGTTTATCTCCTCAATGTCAGCCTTCTCCACCGTGATGTCCTTCTCGGCAGGATAGTCTATCACGTACTTCATCATGTTGTACTGCTGCGTGAGCATCGCCTTCGCGTTGTCGTACTGCACGCTGAGGTTCTCCAGGTTCACGTTCACACGCTTCACGTCCACGCTCAGCGCCATGTCGTTGTCGTGGAACGCCTGCGTGATGTCGCGCAGCTCCTCCAGACGCTTTATGTTGTCCTTGATGATGCCGATCTGCTCCTCCGTGTTCTGCGCTAAGTAGTACATCTTGCTTATCTGCACGATGAGGTCCTCGCGCGCCTTCTCGTAAGAGAGCGAGTTGAGCTGGTCGAGCGTCTTCGATATCTCGAGCGCCGTGAGCGCCGTCTGACTGTAGAGCGGCATCTGCAGCTGCAGACTCGCCGACGAGTTGTACTGCAGCGTCTTCGTCACGTTGTACGGTTTGCCGTAGGCTCTGCCGTCGGTTACCGACACGGGCGGAGTGAAGTTGTCGTTCAGCGCTGCGCCGATATTTATCTGTGGCAACAGACGCGAACGGTTCTCGCTGATGTTGTGCTTGCCTTTGAGCACATTACCCTCGTAAGTTTTCAAATTAAGATTTCGCTCAATACCCATCTGCAGACACTGCGCCAGCGACAGCGTTTCCTGCGCCATCGTCTGGCTTGCCAAGAGTATTGAGGCAAATGTGAACAATGTTTTCTTCATACCTATATTAATATTTCGGCTGCAAAGTTACGCATTTATAGCGGTTTAGGTATATTCATAAAATATCACAAGTTGTTCACATTTTCCCTTTATGTGGTTTCGTATGTCATTGTAGTTTGATAGAAAGAGTTTTTAGCAGTATAAACCGCTGTTTCAGCCGAGCGAATCGGCAAAGCGGCGGAGGTTGCTGCTTGCCACATCCTTTCTTATAGCCTCCTCCAGCGGCATTCCGTCGGGCGTGATGCTTTCTACAAAAGCGAAGCCGGCTTTCAGCAGCAGTTCCCTGTCGCTTACGCTGCCAGCCACAAGCCCTACGGGCACGCCCGTCTGCTGCCCACGCATCAGTATGCGCTGTGGCAACTTGCCCATGAGCGTCTGTCGGTCGGCACCGCCTTCGCCCGTTATTATAAGGTCAGCACCCTTTATCTTCTCGTCGAAGCCGATTATGTCGAGTAGCAGGTCGGCGCCCGACTTCATCTCGGCTCCGAGATACTGCATGAAGGCATAACCCAGTCCGCCGGCTGCTCCCGCGCCAGGTTCTGCGCTTCGGTCGAAGCCGAAGTGCAGTGCCGACTTCTCGGCGAACAGCTGCGCACGGCGGTCGAGCTGACCTACCATCTCGGGCGTGGCACCTTTCTGCGGACCATATACGTGCGCCGCGCCGTTCTTGCCGCAGAGCGGATTGTCTACATCGCAGGCGAGGGTGAAGCTGCATTCGCCAAGCTCCGTCTTCAGCGCCTCGTCGAAGTTCTTGCCGCGGGCGAAGATGTCAACCAGTGCCTTTATCATTCCGATGCCGGCATCGCTCGTGGCGGTGCCGCCGAGTCCGATGA
>ERZ1026884.1451-NODE-1451-length-12640-cov-8.068176_pt1 | contig 12640 bp, 10 predicted proteins | sample MGYA00380172_ERZ1026884 | MGnify/ENA primary metagenome ERZ1026884 (study PRJEB33269, sample SAMEA4719808) | human gut metagenome | biome: human-associated habitat; feature: organic feature; material: feces | place: Cameroon | collected 2013-10 ... | reverse complement strand
AAAGAAGCGGCGTTTCTGCAAGAGGTGAGTGGAAGGCTCAGTCGTTCGTTATCGAAACTCACGAGCAGTATCCAAAGAAGCTTTGCTTCGATGTTTTCGGAGCAGATCGTCTTGCTCAGTTCAACATCCAGAGTGGTGAGGAACTTTTGGTTTCTTTTGATTTGGATGCACACGAATATAATGGTCGTTGGTTCAACAGTGTCCGCGCTTGGAATATTCAGCGTGTAGATCCTAATGCTGTTGCTGCTATGCAGGGTGGCATGCAGCCAGTTGGTTCTCCATTCCCTCCAGTAAGTGCGGCTCCTCAGGCAGCTCCTGCTCCTGCTCAGGGTGCAACTGCTCCATTTCCTCCAGCTCAGCCAGCAGCTCCAGCAGCAGGAGGCAGCGCAGATGATCTCCCATTCTAAGAGAGAAAGCATGTAAGAAAATTGCAAAGAGCATTCGAAAGGGTTTGTTTCCACAATCCTTACGAATGCTCTTTTTCTTTAATTGGACTTCTATACCGGTTTAAAACCAGCAGTAAACTACCCTTAAGGAAAAAAAGATTTATCCTTAAGGAAAAATATAATTTCCCTTAAGGGAAAATATTTCTAGCCTTAAGGGTAAAAGTTTAGCCCTTGATGGAAGCTAAACTTTAACCTGGAAAAAACTTATACTTTTTTATTCCTTTGCTAATCGTTTCGTCTTCTTTTTTCAAAGAATGTCCGGGAGGCAGCAAAGAACAATACCACTGCGGCAGCATTTTCGACCGCTACCATCCAGAAGGCACCACTATAACCGAAATGCTCAGCTACAACACCACCCAGAAGACAACCGATTCCGAATCCCAGGTCCCAACCGGTCAGGATACTGCTGTTAGCCGTTCCACGCTGATCGTGGCGGGCTACATTGATAAACATATTCAGGAAAGCTGGATACAGGTGACCATTTCCCAATCCTATCAATGCAGCTGAAAGATAGTAGGCTACCGGATGCTTGATGGCTACGAATATCGTAAAACCAACGAGCGATATCAGCATTCCTTCGGCAGCATTCTGGGTCAGCTTACCCTGACTCAAAGCCTTTCTGCCTTGCAATCTGCTCATAAACAATCCCATAGAGAGGATTGCAAAATAGGTACCCGTTCCTCCGGTAATGCCTAATTCCTCCTTACTGTAAATGGCGAGATAGTTGCTCAATACACCCCAGCAGAAACCAAACATGCAGATGTTGATGGCCAACAGCCAGGCGCGGGTCAGGAAGAAACGGTCGAGCGAGAGCTTCTCCTTGTTTCTGATGATTTCCTTCTCTGGGAGTTTCACCGTTCCAGCAATCACTACAGAAGCAATAGCTACCACAAAGGCTATCCAGAAAAGTACCATATAGCTACCCACCAGATTGTGCAGATAGATACCTATGGAAGGGGCTATCGCCATGGCGAAGTTGTTGCTCAATCCATAAAGACCGATACCCTCATTGCGTCTGCTCGATGGCAAGACATCGATGGCACAGGTACTGTTGGCAACAGTTACCGCTCCGAAAGGTCCACCATGCAGGGTTCGGCAGATGGCAAACATCAGGATGGTACTGGCTGCTATGTATCCTGCAAAGAAGATGGCAAAAGCCGTCAGACAGACCATCAGCACTTTCTTACGGGAAAATCCATCCACCACATATCCACTGAAGGGACGGATGATGAGTGCCGCCACCGTATATCCGCTCAGAACAATGCCTATCACATCCTTCGTAGCCCCGAAAGTTTCACTCAGATAGAGTGGGAGGAGTGGGGTGAGGAGATAGAAGGCAAAGTAGAGCAGAAAGTTGGTGGTCATCACCTTGATGTAATTCGCATTCCAAAGTTTTTCTTTCATCTCTTCTGTATTTCTTAATTTCAAGATTCTACCCTATACTTATCATTAGTCCAGGGCGAGTATAGTCTGCTTGCGAAAGTTTATATTCTATTCTCCAACCAGGCATCAATGAGTTTGCGGGCAATCGATAATTTCTCCGGCAGAATAGGGAGATTGTCCTTGCTGAACCATTTGCCGCGGGAAAGCTCTTCCTTCTGAAGATGAATCTCACCATCTACATATTCGGCTGTATATCCTACCATCAAGCCACTTGGGTACGGCCATGGCTGGGAACCGAAATACTTGAGGTTCTTGATGGTCAGACCGGTTTCTTCCATCACCTCACGATGAACGGCTTCCTCCAGACTCTCACCTGTTTCCACAAAACCGGCTACCAGGGAATCGAAGTTACCCTTGAAGTTGCGGGCATGAACCAGCAGTACCTGATCGCCCTTCTTGATGAGAACGATGATGGCTGTAGCGAGAGATGGCCAGACAGACTTGCCACACTCGGTACACTTCTTACTGATATCTGTTGACATCTTCATAGGTGAACCGCATACACCGCAAAACTGGGTGTTCATATCCCAATAGTTCAGTTCCTGACATTTTCCCGCTTTCTGATACAACTCTGGGGAGAGCTTGTAAAAGCTAGGACGCAAACCGCACATCTCATATTTCGGATTGTCGGTTACGGGCTCTGGAATGGTGAAAGTCTTCACTTCCGTACCGTCATTCATCGGTGTGATGTTGAGGATATGGGTCCAAGGCTTGGTTGCTACCGGACTTTCCTCACTACATGGAATCGTATAGGTTCCATCTTCTCTCTTCTCGAGCAAGATATCTGTCTTGCAAAATATAAACCAATACTTCATAATCTATTATTTTTTCTTTCCGAAAAGCAACTCATAGTCACGCTGGGCTGCAGGCTTGGTCCATGCTTCCGGCACGAACTTCCAGTTGTTGTTTGGCTTGGCATCTACGGTTCCCATCTTTTCGATGGCCTCCATCAGATAGTAACGCTGGTCGCGCTCACTGCGATAGATGATTCTGCTATCCAGACTATCCTTTGGAATACCGGCACCACGGGTGAGGAGCTCTCCACCGCCATTGCCGCGATAACTATTCACTGCCACCTTATACCATTTCTTCTCATCGAAAGGCTGACCATTGCTCATTCGCAGAATCTTCACTTTCTCACCGTCTGGCTTGGTAACATCCACCTCATAATCAATGCCGGCAGCACTGTCGAAGTTGAAGGAGAGGTTCTTGAAGCCCAGGCGCTGCTGATCGCCCTTGGTCTGGGTATCGAGCAGGAGAAGATGGTCATCAGGACTCTTCATCGTATTCACCCAAAGATCATAGCTCATCTCCAGATGCTTGCGGATCTCCTCACCTGTAAGGCGCATCACATAGAGCTGGTTCTCATATTTATAGAGATTGAACATGTCACCAACATAGATAGGTCCCGCATTGATGGTAGAATTAAACTGGAGGGGCGCATTGAAGGCAATATCAGCATTCGTAATCTGTAGCTGCAGGTTGAGGATGAAGTCATTGAAGGCGCAGCTGCCGAAGAAAGACTCGCGGCTGTGAATGGTATTCTTGAAAGTTCCGATCTGCTTGCTGACAAACTTGTTGATTTCTGCAATCTGAGGCTCGAATGCCTTCATGAAATCCTCATCAATAGGACATTTTGTCACATCTGGCAGACTGCCAACTATCTTCTTGTCTGTCACAACATACTGTTTTTTGCCATTCACCTTCTTCTTATCCAGGGTAATGGTTACCTCGGCATCTGCCACATTCAGGGCATTATTGGCAGGATCGAGACAAACCACAGGCTTACCTTCCACATTCAGGATCGTCTCATTGCAGCGGGTATGGTCATGTCCGAAGAGTACCATGTCGAAGCCTGGCACCTCCTTTGCTACCCGCAGAGAGGCATCCTCCTCATATTCGGGAGTGACAATACCGCCATCCTTACCGCTGTGGAAGACACCGATGACAACGTCCGGTTTCTCCTTCTCCTGGATAATCTTCATCCATTTACGGGCACTGGTTACCATATTCTCAAACTTCATTCCGCTCCAGAGATTCTCTGTCAGCCAGTTAGGAATAGCTGGAGTCAGCATACCAAGTACGGCAATCTTCACACCCTCACGGTTCAGGATGATATAAGGCTTCACATAAGGCTCACCGGTCTTGGTATCAATGATATTGGCACCCAGTACCGGACAATCTAACTCCTTGATCCACTTATCGTAAACCGCATGACCGGTCTCTACGTCATGATTACCGAACACCTGGGCATCATACTTCATATAGTTGACCACATCAGCTGCCACATTGCGAGCCTGGGTGTTGACATAATTATAGAAGTAGCAGGTAGGCTGTCCCTGAAGGATATCGCCATTCTCCAGGAGGATGACATTGTCCATGTATGTCTTGCGCAGATCGTTTACATAAGAAGATACGCGTGCCAGGGTTCCTGCCTTCGGTTTGCGATTGATGAAATCGTATGGGAAGAAAGAACCATGGACATCACTCGTCTGAATCACTCTGAGTTTAACGGTGCGCTGCTGTGCCATTGCCTGCGAATTAAAAGTGAGCGCCAACAAGAGCGCTGCGAATAACTGTTTCATACTTTTTCTCGAATTTATTTGTTTCAACTGCAAAAATACAAAAAAGTTGGCAATTACGGCATACTTTTTGTTGGTTTCTTATAAAAATCATAAAAATAGGAGGTATTATACTATGGCATTTGTAGATTATTACAAGATTCTCGGTGTAGATAAGAACATCCCGCAGAAGGATGTGCGCGCTGCATATCGCAAGCGTGCCAAACAGTTTCATCCGGATTTGCATCCTAACGACCCTAAGGCGAAGGCTAAGTTCCAGGCGCTGAACGAGGCGTATGAGGTGATTTCCGATCCGGAAAAACGAGCTAAGTACGACCAGTACGGCGAACAGTGGAAGAATGTAGGAGGCTTCGGTGGTGGAGGCTATGATGGAGCTGCCGGCGGAGGTGCCGCTGGCGGAAATCCATTCGAAGGCTTCGACTTCAGCAGCTTCGGCGGTGGAGGAGGTGGCTTCTCCAGCTTCTTCGAAAATCTCTTCGGTGGAGGTCGTGCCCGTGGTTCACAAGGTGCCGGTTTCGGTGGCTTTGGCGGATTCGGCGGAGCAGGTGCTGGTTTCGGTGCCGGTCCTGAATATGGCACAGGCGGATGTAACGGTGGCTGCGGTGGTCATAGCGCCAGAACGAATACCGGCGAGATGAACATGAATGTGAATATCGACATGTACACCGCACTGCTCGGTGGTGAGGGTATCATCACATTGAGCAATGGTTCAAAGATTAAACTGAAAATCAAACCGGAAACCCAGAATGGTACCAAGGTACGTGTTCGCGGCAAGGGTTATGACAGAGGTGACGGAACCTTCGGTGATCTGATGATTACCTATAACGTGAAGTTGCCAACTGGCTTGAATGAAAAACAGAAGGAATTGCTCCGACAGATGAAGGAAGCAAAGTAAAAGAAAAAAAGAAAGCTCCGATGGAATCAACAATCCACCGGAGCTTTCTTTTTAATCAGAAACCTTGTTCATATTGAAGGCAGAAACCTTGCCATCAGGTGAAACAACTGCAGAAATCTTAAAGAGTTGTTCCTTCTTCGAACCATCTGTCAAATCTACGTCCTGACGGGCAGAGAACTGTACCTGATACTCATAATCCTCATCGCCAACCTCGCGCTTCTTGATCTGGTAGTCATTGTTGATGTGCCAGTTCATATTGGCAACATTGTCTTTATAGAGCTTATCCATAAAGGTGACGACATCAGCCTTTGTAGCAGAGTTCTTACCGAGCAAAGATGAGAGGATATCCTCGCAGGTAGCAGTCAATCCATCCGCATTACGGGAATTGATGCTCTGGAAGAACTGACGGAACAATCCGCTCACCATCTGCTTTTCTTCTGGCTGGAGGTCACGGCTCTTCACCTTCTTCAGGGCATTTTCTGCCTCTTCGATGTGAGTTCCATCTACATGCGCATCCAGATATGCCTGGTAGGCATCCGCTGTATCTGCAGCCTTAGCCACATTCCAGTCGAGGGAATCTATTTTAAGCAAAGCTTCCTGCTTGTGCAAACTGTTAGGATACTTCTGGAGATATGCTTCCAATGCCTCTTTCGATCCGCTCACTACCGCATTGGTCCAATCCTGGTCGTTCTGCTTCAACAGTTCAAGATGAGCCATGATGGAATCGCGATGTGCTTCATCGGCATCCTTGTAGGTATCGAGATAACTCTGCAGTACCATCGGATCGCTGCTTTGCATCGCATACTCATAAGCTTCCATCTCCTTGTTGCGATTGGCACTGTCGTAGAAGTAATACATAATGCCACATGCCAAGACAGCAAAGATGAATGAGATAATGAAGATAGAGCGGGTGTTCTTTTTCTTCTGTGGTTCCTGAGGAGTATTGCCCTCTCCGCCATCATCTCCATTCGCAGTAACACCAGGACGACGTACAGGAGGTACTGGTGGGACAGGAGGGGTTGGAGGGGCTGTCTGAGAAGTAGAAGATACTACTTGAGAAGTCGAAGGAATCTCTGAAGCTGGAGAAGATACCGGAGACGGAGATGCAACCGGCGTTTGATCTTTTACTGCTGCAGATGATGCAACAGGATGCGTAACACCCACTGCTATCTCATGGCAGTTTGGGCACATCTCCTGACTGCTGAAATAAACCTCACCGCAATGAGGGCATTTAGTGATTTTTCCTGCTATCTCAACGCCACAACTAGGACAGGTTGGAGCCTTGTCACTGATCTGGCGGCCACATTCTGGACATTTAATAATTGCCATAGTTTTATTTAAAGTTTATATTTTACTAAAATCGTTTCTATGCTTTCAGACCTTATTCACTCTTTACCTTGAAACTAATCATCAAGTTAAAAGCTCCAAGTTCAAAGTTACAAAGCCTTATCTGTGTCTGAATCTAATCTCTCTCAATCGATGCCTGCCCATGAATCTGCTCTTATCCACGTAGCCATTGATACCGTTCAGTTTTCCTTTACCGGTATATTGCCACATCTCAAAGTCTCTTCCATCCTTGAGCACAGGTTCTCGCTTGGTATATTGTGCTATCATCAGTTTGTAACTGTCGAGCTTTCCCAAGAGATAATGGTCATAGAAGTTGGCACCCGTATAGATGAGCGGCTTCTGTTTGTATGCCTTTTCCACGAGATGCAGGAACTTAAAGAGTGAGTCGCAAAATTCTTCTGTTTCCAAACCACTCTTGGTCTCTACGTCGATCATCGGCAAGAGATCCTGGTCGCCCGGTCGGCATTGAGCCATGAAATTCTCCAACTGGGTCTTCTGCGGAATACGGGCACGGTAAAAGTGGTATGAACCCACCTTGAGTCCATATCTATGAGCCAGATCAATATTCTGCTTATATTTGCTATCTACATTGGTTCCACCTTCGGTAGCCTTCAGATAGACATACGCCATCTTGGAGTTATCGCCCACCGTTTCCCAGAACACATTGCCCTGATAGTGGCTGAGGTCTATGCCATGCACATGACTGCAGGTATCCTCGCATTGCACCTGCGCACTTGCGCATAATGCTATAATTGATGATATTATTGTTATACAAAATCGTTTCATAGATGCAAAGGTACGAAAATCGCTTGAAATTCGTCACAGAGTATGCTTATTTTTTATATATTTTATATTATTCTTCGATTTCTGAGAGCGAGCGGTAGAAGTTATTGCAGAAATTGCTGATAGTTTCTATGGGCGCATATTCCAGATACCGCATACTGCGGCGCAGGTTCTTGCGCATCGTACCTCCGGTGGTGCGAACGAATCCTGCCTGAGTCTGCTCGAATAAAATTTCCTGCTGATCGAGACTGTTATAATAAAGCGAACGGAGGGTCAGCTTGTAGGCACCACGTTCTACACGGCGCACGAAAGGTATCTCATCCTGTTCAAATTCGAAGAAAAGAATAAGTACACTGCCCTGCAACTGCGCCATACGCTGGATGCGGAGCTTGCGCAGCCATTTTTCCAGTTTTACGAAATCTACCTTGTCGCCCTTGGTGCGCAGGTAGTTTCCCATCTCGATGATGCCGCCAAGATTAACGCCATTGGCTAATATTCCATTGATATTGGATACGATGATGCGAAGTAAATGAATGGTCTCAATAGAGGTGTCGATGGCATGACGCTCATTTTCCTGTATGCTGGCTAAACGTCGGTTCAGGAAACCATTGTTCATGCGTACTTCACCCGCAGGCACATCGCTGAGGTTCTTCATCATCTGGGCTATCTTCTTCTGTTTGAAGGTAGTCATCGGTTCCATCTCCTCCTTCGTATGAAAGTGATCGGAACGCAGCTTGACAAAAAGGTTTCTCTGTAAAAAATCCATCGTGTATTCATTTAAAAGTTAAACAATTGGCAATAAGCTACTTCCTTCCTAGCTATATCGCTTCGGGTAACGAAATAGTATCGAAAACAGTGCAGCTAAACCGATAGCCAGAGGATAATAGAGGTATGGAAGGATATCCATCGGACTCAGATTGGCAAGACCTGCTGCCAGAAGCATCTGTACTCCGTAAGGTATCAAGCCCTGAACCGTACAGGAGAAAGTATCGAGGATACTGGCTGCCTTGCGGTTATCTACTCCAAACTTATCACCGATTTTCTTGGCTATGTTGCCTACCGTGAGGATGGCAACCGTATTGTTGGCAGTACATACATTGACCATGGAAACCAGTGCGGCTATGGACAGTTCGGCTCCTCGCTTGTTGCTGACGTGAGCCGTAATCTTGTCGATGATATAATTGATACCGCCATTCTCACGGATGATTTCGAGCATGCCACCCGCCATCATTGCGATGATGACCAGTTCGCCCATACCGATGATTCCGTTACCCATGGCAGAGAACCAGCCGAAGAGATCGTAACCTCCGGTAGCACCCAGGAGCTGACAGCTTATACCAATCACACCACAGAGCAATGTTCCCATCGTAAGAACCGCCATCACATTCATACCCGCCACAGCTGTGACAAGTACTACCAGATAAGGGAGCACCTTAACATATTCAACCTCCGGAATATCAGTAGGTGCCTGCAGACCGATACCCATCACGGCATAGATAGCCAGTACAATAACGGCGGCAGGTACTACGATAAGAGAATTGACACGGAACTTATCGCTCATCTTGCAATTCTGAGTCTGGGTAGCTACTACCGTGGTATCAGAGATAAAGGAGAGATTATCTCCAAAATAAGCTCCACCAACGATGATAGCCGTCATCATACCTGTATTAACGTCCATGGAGTGGGCGAGTCCCGCAGCTATCGGAACAAGTGCCACAACGGTACCTACACTTGTTCCGATGGATACGGAGATAAAGCAGGCAGCCAGAAACAGTCCCGGCAGAATCATGCTTGCCGGAAGAATGCTGAGTGCAAGATTGACAGTTGCATCGACAGCTCCCATCGCCTTAGCCGAAGCAGCGAAGGAACCTGCCAATACATATATCCACAACATGAGCATCAGATTGTTGGCGCCGGCACCCTTGCTATAGGTATCTACACGACTCTTGATGGGCATACCACCAGAAATCGCAATGGCATAGATACTGGAGATCATAAATGCCACGGTGAGCGACAAATTGGTATCCTTATGACTGGCATCTACCGAATAGGCGGTGAATGCCACGATGAGGACAATCAACAAAAACAATGGCGACAACGCCAACAATCCTTTCTTATTACTCATGTTTCTTTTTAAGTTATTACAATGTTACTCCATTCTTGAAAATGGAAATCTCACGATAGCCGTTGTACTCGTTGCGAGCTTAGATCTGCGTCCTGCGGTAGAAATCGATATTCTCCTTCATCAGCAGCTCAATAGGCATGTAATTCACCGGATTCACCTTCTTCTTGAGAACGATGGCACGGAAGAGGGTATCCACGCAATAGTAGCCCTGCATATAGGCATGCTGTGCGATGAGGAACGAGATACTGCCTTCGCGCAGACATTTTGCATTCTTGCCCACCATATCATAACCCATGATCTGTACATCACGACGATTGGACTTAAGCAGATAATCTCCCACGATATGCGCCTTCGATGTCATTGTTATACAATGATGGGTAGCAGGATGCTCATCAAAGTACTGAGCCATCATCTTCTGGTACTCGTTGCGGGTTCCATTGAGCGGAAGATCAAGCACATTGATGACAATCTGTGGGAAATGATCGTGCATATAATGACGGAATCCCACCTCACGGTTATCCTGCTGCTTGCTGACCACATGGCCATCCTTGGTCTGTCTCATCAGCATCACCTCTTTCTCATTGCCCGCAAGCATCATCAGCATCTTGGCTGCAAAGTAGCCAGAGCAGAACGAATCCTGTCCATAGAAGGAGAGAGGGCGCAAGTCTGGCATATAAGAATCGAGTAGGATAAATGGAATACCCTTTTGATGCAACTGGTCTGTAAAACCACGTGTCACTTCCAGAGATGATGGTACTATGATAACTCCCTCCGGTTTGGCATCAACAATCTCTTGTGAAACAGCCTTGAAAGAATCCTCATTGGAACGCTCATAGAATCGAATCTCTAAATCAATATGGAAATCCCGGCGCTGGTCTTCGCACTTCCTTGCACCTTCTTCTATCTCTTCCCAATAGGCTTCCGACTCATGCTTCGGTATCAGAAGACAAAAAGTATAAGCCTTGTTGTATGCCAATGCACTGGCATACATATTAGGTTGATAATTCATTTCCTTGAGCGCTTGTTCCACCTTCTCACGAGCCGGCTTCGACACGTTCGGGCGGTCGTGGAGCACACGGTCCACTGTTCCTACAGATACGCCTGCTCTTTCGGCGATATCCTTGATTCTGATTCTTTCGGCCATTGTTTTTAAGTTTATGGTTTTGAGCACATCGCACGTACATTATTATATAATAACTGTGCGCACAAACTGTGCTTTTTACTATGTTTTGTTGAACTGCTGGTTTGTGTGCGGTCACACCGCCAGCATTCGGGCGCAAATATACAACATTTTTTTGAATTGTGCGAATGCACAGCTCTTTTTTTGCACAAAAAACGAAAAAAAAGGAGAAAAAAAGGGAAAAAGTGAGAAAAATACGAAAAAATAGGGCGATAAATGAAAAAAACTGCGATTAAATTTTGGTATTCGAGAAATTATAGCTATTTTTGCCAGCGGTTACGGACAACTACATTAAAATTGTCTATTAGTAAACAAACAATAAAAACAAAGAAATTAAAACTATCAAACAATGGCAAAGATTGTAACATTAGGCGAGATTATGCTTCGTTTGTCACCAGAAGGCAACGATCGTTTCATCCAGAGTGAGTCACTTCGCATCATCCCTGGTGGTGGTGAGGCTAACGTTGCTGTTAGCCTTGCTAACTATGGTCACGATGCATATTTCGTATCAAAGTTGCCAAAACACGAGATTGGCCAGATTGCAGTAAATGGTCTTCGTCGTTATGGCGTCAATACAGAGTTTATCGCCCGAGGTGGTGATAGAGTAGGTCTCTACTATGCTGAGACTGGTGCTTCTATGCGCCCATCCAAGGTTATCTACGACCGTGCTCACAGCGCTATCGCAGAGGCTGATCCTTCGGATTTCGACTTTGATAAGATCATGGAGAGTGCTCAGTGGTTCCACTGGAGCGGAATTACTCCTGCTATCAGCGACAAGGCTGCAGAATTGACCAAGTTGGCTTGTGAGGCAGCTAAGCGTCATGGCGTAACAGTATCTGTTGACCTCAACTTCCGCAAGAAGCTCTGGACATCAGAGAAGGCTATCTCTGTGATGCGCCCATTGATGCAGTATGTAGATGTTTGCATCGGTAACGAGGAGGATGCTCAGCTTTGCTTGGGCTTCAAGCCTGATGCTGACGTAGAAGGCGGTAAAACCGATGCTGAGGGTTACTATGGCATCTTCAAGGGTATGATGGAAGAGTTTGGCTTCAAGTATGTCGTTTCTACGCTCCGTGAGTCTCTTTCTGCTACTCATAATGGCTGGAAGGCTCTTATCTATGATGGTAAGGAGTTCTATCAGAGCAAGCACTACGACATCAACCCTATCATTGACCGCGTGGGTGGTGGTGACTCTTTCTCTGGTGGTTTGATTCATGGTCTCTTGACCAAGGAGACTCAGGGCGAGGCACTTGAGTTCGCTGTTGCTGCTTCTGCCTTGAAGCACACTATCCCTGGCGACTTCAACTTGGTTTCTGTTGACGAGGTTGAGAGCCTTGCTGGCGGTAACGCTAATGGTCGTGTACAGCGATAACACTTAACATTAAACATTTAACATTAAAACAAAAAGATGGCAAAGTTTAGCAAAATGCAGGTCATGGCAGCTATGAAAGAGACTGGTATGGTTCCTGTATTCTTCAATAAAGATATCGAAATCTGCAAGAACGTAATCAAGGCATGCTACGAGGGTGGCGTTCGCGTATTTGAATTCACTAACCGTGGCGATTTCGCTCACGAGATCTTCGGTGAGTTGGTAAAGTGGGCTGACAAGGAGTGTCCTGAGATGATCCTGGGTGCTGGTACAGTGGTTGACGCTGGTACAGCTTCTTTGTATCTCCAGTTGGGTGCAAACTTCATCGTAGGTCCTAACTTCAATCCTGATATTGCTCCTGTATGTAACCGTCGCTTGGTGCCTTATTCACCAGGTTGTGGTTCTGTAACAGAGATCAACAATGCTCAGGCAGCAGGTTGCGATGTAACCAAGGTATTCCCTGCAGGTAA
>ERZ1026884.1450-NODE-1450-length-12643-cov-12.933270_pt1 | contig 12643 bp, 10 predicted proteins | sample MGYA00380172_ERZ1026884 | MGnify/ENA primary metagenome ERZ1026884 (study PRJEB33269, sample SAMEA4719808) | human gut metagenome | biome: human-associated habitat; feature: organic feature; material: feces | place: Cameroon | collected 2013-10 ... | reverse complement strand
GCCGCCTTTTTTAGAAGATGGTATTCTCGTATCGCAGCCTTCCCCTCTAGGGGAAGGTGCCCGCAGGGGCGGATAGGGTGACTATGGCATGAAAGACAGCTGGGATAAGGTTTCTCGGTCACTCCTATGAGAGCTGCAAGTCCCCCGCGGCAGATGGAACGCGAAAATGAGATGATCGTTATTTCACATCGCCTATTCATGACAAGCGGCGAAGCCGCCACCTGAACCCGATGAACCCTCTGAACCTGTAGAACCGCTGAACCTCTTTTGTAAACAATCAAGGGTCAGCACGTCCCCGGGGCTAACCCTGAACCCTTACCCCTGCCTCCCTTGCGCAGCGCGCCCCGTTCCTTTAGAATAAAAGCCAAATGACGAGGAGGGGACATGATTCCTATGACGACTGAAAAGAAAAAGCTCTGCCTCTCGCTTCTAGGCATCTTTTTCGTGATCTTTATACTGAACAGCCTCATGGTACGCAGTGCGGGGGATGACTACGTGTATTCCTTTATGTGGGAAGGACACTCGATGTATGAGCCGCTGTCAGCGGACGCGCGGCGCATCGCCAGTTTTCAAGATATTGCGGTGTCTTCGTGGTCGTATTTCCTGACATGGGGCGGACGCATCGTCGCGCAGTCGATGGCGATGTTCTTCCTCTGGATGCCGCGAGGCGTCTTCAATGTGGCCATCGCGCTCACGGTGGTGCTCCTCGTCCTCCTCATGCAGTGGACGGCACGGGGCGGGAAAGTCACGATGGAGCTTTCCGCGAAGAGCGTCCTTATCACAGGCTTCTTTCTCTGGGCATTTCAGGCAAACTTTTGCGGCATCTTCCTCTGGCTGGATGGCTCGTGCAATTATCTCTGGCCGATGGTTTTCCTTCTGGCGTGGCTGCTGCCTTACATCCGGCATTACATGACGGATGGGGAAGCGCGCTATGGAGGCTGGCTCTCGCCGCTCCTCTTCCTTCTGGGGCTTCTTGCCGGGAACGGAAATGAAAATACGCTCTGCTGGATCGGACTTTTCGGACTATTTTATCTCTATCACATATATAAGAAGGGGGAGATGCAGCTCTGGATGCTGGCGGGCTTCCTCGGGCTCTCCATCGGCTACGGGATCCTCATGCTGGCACCGGGAAATCTGGTGCGCATGGAAGAGAGCGGAGAGAGCTTCCGGCTCTTCCAGTTCTCTGTCAAAGCCTTCGTGGCGATCTGGTTTCATACGATGCTGCTCTCGCCCTTCTATTTCTACCTGATGAAAGCCTTTCGGAAGAGGAGAGCGCTCTGCGCTTTTTCCGGCGGCAGGAAATATGTCCGTCTCTCGCTCTGGTTTCTATCGGCGAGCCTGCTCTTTGAGATCATCATGTGCCTCTCGCCGGAATTTCCCTTCCGCAGCCTTTTCCCGAGCACCATCTTCTGCCTGACAGCGGCGCTCCTCATGCAGCACGCCGCTGATCGTGCCGGCGCATCGCCGGTCCGTTTGCCGGGGGCAGGGGTGATGAAGCGGCTGGCCACCCTCTACTTCGCCTTCACCTTCGCCATGACCTTCTGGATATTTGTGGAAAATGCCAGATGGTTTGACCGCTGGCTCGGAGAGGCTGAGGCCATGCGCGGGACACCGGCAGTCCTCTCTATCACCGAGCGACCGCCGTATGAGGAGGAGCTGTGGACGTACCTTACAGGTTTTCACCATTACGCCGTGGGATTGAAATCTGATCCAGCCCATTGGGGCAATGCCGCCATGGCGCGCTTCTATGACATCGGCGGCGTGACGATCGTGGGGAAGGAGTGACTGGGGACTGGGGTTAGCCCATGGGGCGGCTCCGTCCACTGATTGGGAATGAAAGCTTTGCTCGAATTAGAAATTTGAAATGAGAAATGAAAAATGGTGGCGCGGCGCAAAAAATTAGGAAGCGCCGCAGAATTTTGATAGCGCTTCGCGCTGTCGTCATCGGAAGCGTAGCCCTCGATCTTTATTGCACTGCGGTTTGCATCACTTGTCCTTGCACGGAAATGACGCCTCGGAGCTGCGGTTTTCTGTTTTCGCGCGCGTTATTTATCAGTCTGCAAGAAGGATTTCTCGGCTTCGCTCGAAATGACGAGACGCTTGGAACGCACTCTCACATTCTCGCTCCTTCCTTTGGAAGGGGCTGGCGAGCGAAGCGGGACGGGGTTGGCTCCCGTACATGTTGAAATATATTTTTCCCAGTCCCCAGTCACTAGTCCCTAGTCACCAGTCACCTATATGCTTTTTGCCTAAATACATAGAAGTTTATGAAAGTATAGAATTTCTTAAACCAGTATGGTAAAATGAAGCCAAAATGCGTATAGTATCACCAAATGCATATCAGATGCGATAATATTATAGGTGAGAAGTCGAATAAAAATGGTATCCCGAAAGAGGGGGTCACATGAAATTAGCAGACAAACTGGCCAAGACCGCAGGGAAGATGTCGCCTCGAAAGCTCATCCTTCTCTGCGCTTTCTTTGCGCTCATGATCTTCATCATCCTGTACAGCACACTGTCTTCCTTCGAAGACAAGAAAGAAGAAAAGACACCGGAGGCAGCGGGCGTCGCCGTCATCGAAGCGGCGACGGATATCTCGCCGCGTACGGTCATCACAGATGACATGCTGAAAGCCTCTGTCGTACCGGAAAGTCTGCTCCCGCCGGGAGCTTTGACAGACAAGAAGCTCATCGTCGGGCATAAGGCAGGCGTCACCATCCTTGCTGGCGATGTCGTCACCAGGCGAAAACTCGATGTGTCGGCAGCCGCCGGTTTTCAGGGGCTCATCCCGGAGGGGATGCGCGCGCTGTCTTTTGGCATCAATGACATTTCCGGCGTCTCCGGCTTTGCGAAGCCCGGCGACCATGTGGATATCCTTCTGATTTCCAGTCAGGACGGGAAGAACCGCGTCACTTCGAAGATGCTGCTCCGTGATGTCCTGCTGCTGGCCATCAATAAGTCCAGCATGGGTCAGGGCTACGTCGCACCGAAGAAGGACGACAAAGACGGAAAAGATGAATCGAATGGAAATAAAATGCCGACCGCGCCGCGCCGCACGGATACGTCCTCCATGGGGACGCCCGCTGTCGCGACGGTCGCTCTCTCGCCCTATGATGCGGCGAAACTCACCGCTTCCCTGCAGGTCGGACAGGTGCAGCTGATGCTGCGCCCAGTAGACGGCGCAGATGAGACGGAGTCGGTCGCCTACTACGTGATCCCGCTGCCGAAGCCGGATCCGCAGCCGCCGGCCGCTCCGTCCTATGCGCCATACCCGCCGCAGGGCGCGCCCCAGCCGCAGGTGGAGATCAGCGGGGGACAGACCGGCAGTGCCGGCAATGGTATCGAAGTCATTCGTGGTACAAGCGTAACGAGGGGGCAGTAAGATGAACGGAATGAAAAAAAGGATCGGACTCCTCCTCGCCGCTGCGATGCTCTCCTTCGGAAGCGCCTGCGCCGCTGAACCTGTCGAGGTGTCCCTGAATGAATCGAAATATATGGCCGCTCCCGGCATCACACGCCTTGCCGTCGGAAATCCTGCCATCGCCGACGTACAGCTTCTCTCTTCGGGGGATTTTCTCCTCGTCGGAAAGAAGGCAGGGACGACATCCCTCATCGTCTGGTCAGATGGCGGGCGACGCACCGAGTACACCGTGTACGTCGCGGGCAATGACCGCGGCATGGCGAGCGCCATCCAGGACGCCATCGGCTATCCGAAAGTCCATGTGCAGATGATGAAGGACCGCGTGATGCTCCGCGGCAAGGTCGAGAACCAGTATGAGCACGACGTCGCACTGAAGATCGCCGGTCTCTACACGGGCGGCGATAGCTCCGGCGTGATTGACCTTCTTGAAATGGAGCATCCGAGCCAGATCCGCCTCGAGGCGCAGATTATTGAAATCGGTTCCAACTATGCAAAAGATTTGGGAATACAGTATTGGTCACAGACGCCAGAAAAACAAGATGAAACTACAACGGGAATTACCGTAGGCACTGCAGGAATCTTTTATGGCGGGGAGGACTTTTCTTCGTCCCGCAAACATGGTGGCTGGCTGGGGTCGCATGTCGCGAATGTGAATGTGACCTTGCAGGCGCTCATCAATCAGGGCAAGGCGCGGATTCTTTCCCGCCCGTCCATCACGACGCTTTCGGGAAAAAACGCGAATATCCTGATTGGCGGCCGTATCCCGGTTCCGATTTCTGATGGCAATGGCAATGTATCGGTGGATTGGCGGGAATATGGTATCCGTCTGAATATCGAACCGAAAGTCGACTCGGAGGATAAGATTACCTCGAAAGTCCATGCCGAAGTTTCGACTTTGGATAAAGCATCTTCCGTAAAAATTGATTCGTACAGTATACCGGGCATCCTTTCCCGAGAAGCCGATACAGAGGTTAATGTCCATTCCGGTATGACTATGGTGATTGGCGGCCTCATCAATTCCGAAGACTCGAAAAGCATCTCGAAGATTCCGCTCTTGGGCGATCTTCCGATTATTGGTCGCTTCTTCCAGCATACGTCGAAAAGTCGGGATAAACGGGAACTCATCATTTTGATTACCCCGACCCTCGTTTCTGATGATACCCCGTCTCCCATGAGCCAGCGCATGAAGGCAAGCTATGAAGAGGTTGAGCGTATTGCAAGAAACCGTGAACAGGTGAAGACGAACCAGCCTGTCCCGCAGGGGACAGACACCGAAGAGCGTGACCTCTGGGGCGAAAAGCCCGGGGATGATGACACCATCATCCTCGAAGAAAAAGCCCCGGCCAAGACACGTTCCTACCTCTTGAAGACCACTGACATCCACGGCGAGCCCATCCTCGTCCCCATGACAGAGGAAGACTACGAAGAGCAGAAAGACCGCCTCGCTGTCGCCCGTCGAGAGAAACCGAAAGTAGAGAAAAAGGCAAAGGCAACGCAGGACACTGCCGAGCCACCCATTCGGGTACAGAAGCCCACCCGCACCGCCCAAGACGCCGAGGCCCAGAGGGCAAGGATCAAGGCAGCGATGGACAGGTACTCTGGGAAGAGCACGACCTCGACAAGCAGGTAAAAGTGGTGGGTTCAAGGCTCAGGTGCGGCGCAAAAAATATGTGACTAGTCACTGGTAGCTAGGGATTAGGTTTGCGATACGAGAAAACCGCTAGTTTCAAGCCTCCGCGGCGCTTCTATATTTTTATGCGCCGCACCACCATTTCGCATTTCTCATTTCTAATTTCTCATTCAAACGAGGCTTTCAAACGCAATCAAAGGACGTACGTCCCTTGGGCTAACCCTGAACCTCGAACCCTGAACCCTTCAACCTTCATTCTGATAAAGAGTCCCCTGAGACTTTTTATATATTCCGTTTCTATACATTTCACGAAAAGGAGGTGAAATCATTATGATGAACAGAGCAAAACAGATGTATGACTACTATGTCAGACCGGTACTCGGCGAAAAAGGCCAGGACATGGTCGAATACGCACTGATGCTGGCGATCATCGTCGGCATTGGCTGGCTGATTTACAATCAGACTCAAATTCAGACTTCCATCAATGAGGTATTCCAGAATGCCGGTTCTTTGATGTCTGACGCTTCCAAAAAGCCTGACAAATAATAGTTCAATGGTACTTGCTGCATAGCAGGTACCATTGAGAAAGGACAGCCGTGGGCTGTCCCTTCTCGATGGTATCTACTTGAACCTGTCCCCGTGATTTCTGAGCCAAATCTTACAAGGACTAACAACCAACATCCCCGAAGGAGGCGTGATGTCTATGGTAGGCCGTAAAGGCATGATCATTACTGTATTCAGCACGGCATACGCCGTGGGAAAGACGCTCATCGCCATCAATATGGCGGCAGAGCTGGCAAAGAGCCGTCATACCGTCTGTCTGATCGATCTGGATCTGCAGTTCGGCGACGCGGCGAGTGCGCTCAAGCTCACGCCGGAGAAGACGATCGCAGACGCGGAGAGATCCATGCGCGAGCATCCGGATGACACCGTAGCCGCCGAGTATTTGACGCCCTTCTCCTCCGGCGGCGTCTCCTTCGATGTGATGGCGAATCCGAAGCTCCTCGAAGAGGCGTACAATCTTGACACGACGCTCATCCGTGATCTCGTCGTACAGCTCCAGCTCGAGTATGACTACCTCATCATTGATACGACATCGACCTTCAGTGCGCTCAATCTCTCCCTCATGGATCTTTCGACGGTGATCGACTTCATCGGCATCGTCGACTTCATCCCGACCATCAAGAACATGAAGCGCGGCTCGGATGCCCTGAAGGAGCTCGGCTATGATGACAATAAGATCCGCTACGTCCTGAACCGTTCGAATGCGCGCACCCGCATCAATGTCAAAGATGTCGAAGCGATCCTGGGTCACCAGTTCCACTACGTCATCCCGAATGATTTCCAAACGGCCGCCGAATCCATCAAGACCGGCGTCCCCCTCGTCCTTTCGGCGAAGGATACGCCGCTTGCCAAAGGCATCCGCACCATGGTGGATACGTATGAGGAAGATACCGCCTCGCCGCAAAAGTCACAGGAGGGCGGCTGGCTGTCGAGACTGTTCTCGTGATAAGGCAGGTTCAGGACTCGCCCATAGGGTGTGCTGTTTGTGCAAAAGAGGGGGAGCGGGTTCTACGGGTTCAGAAGGTTCAACGGGGTGGTGCGGCGCAAAAAATAGAAGCGCCGCGGAGTATTAAGGAAACGCTGATTCAATCGCAGAGGCAGTTTCTACAAGATTTTTATACATAGCTTTGTCATAGCCTTCCTTTAATAGTTCGCTATTCGCATCAGGTGATTCCTCGCTATGCGTAAAAATTCAAGAGTAAAATCTGACAACGCTTGAATCAGTGTTTCCTTAACATATACGTTATTCGCGAAAGATGAGAAACCTGAGAATCGTCAGAGCCTGCTCAGCTGACCCAAACCGGAGATGTATAAATGACTAGCTATAAAGAACTGCTGGCATGGCAGGTGGCGAGGAAACTCAAAGACTTGGTATATCGAGCGGTTTTGCAGCTGCCCAAAAATGAAGAGTATGCCTTGTCCTCGTAAATGCGAAGAGCAGTCATATCGATTGGCTCTAATATTGCCGAGGGGCAGGGGCGCGGGACGATTAATGATTATATCCATTTTCTATATATAGCACGAGGTTCGGCTTATGAGTTGGAGTCTCAGATCATATATTGCGATGACCTTCATTTTCTGACGCAAGAGTTATCCACTGAGCTTCATGATCAAATCAGGTATGACGTGTATCTGATCAACCGATTGATTTCTGCCCTGAAAAGAAAGCAGCAGGCTTATTTCCATGATGCCTGAGAAATATATGGGCAGTTAGAGGAAACCAACGAGTGTGGGAAAAATTAAAAAATGCGGCGCTATATACATATGATGCGCCGCACCACCCCCGTTGAACCTTCAGAACCTCTAGAACCCGTTGAACCTTTTAACTGGAGGCGAATTCCATGTCTTATCGTACAGTCCTCATCGAGAACAACCGCATGATGCTTGAGCGGCTGTCGAGCGTGATCAGAAACAGCCCGGGCTTCGAGCTGTCGGCGAGGTATCAGACTGCGGGCGATGCTCTGGGGCAGATGCAGGCATTCAGTCCGAATCTGATCCTTCTGGATATCGACTGCGAGCCCAATGTCAGTCTGCTTTCCGATCTCAAGAAGAATTGCGGGCAGGCCCTGATCATCTGTCTCTCCCGCCGCTGGGACTCGGAGGCGCAGGCAAGGCTGCTGCGCGGCGGCGCGCAGGGGTATATGATCAAGCCGTTCACGCCGGATGAGCTGCAGGCGGCGGTCAGGAATGCGGACCGCGCCTCGCTGCGCTCGTCTGCGCGTGTGATCTCCTTCTTCAGCCCGAAGGGAAAGAGCGGCAAGACGACATTGATCTCCAATCTTGCCGCGAGCATCGCCAAGAGGACGGGAGAGCCTGTCGCGATCCTTGACTGTGACCTGCAGTTCGGTGATATGGCGGTCTTTTTCAATCTGAATCCGCAAACGACCCTGGTCGAAGCGGTGCGGGATATCAAGTTCCTCTCGCCGGTGACGCTGAAGTCGTACTTCATCGATGCCAGAAGGAATCTGCAGATACTTTGCGGGCCGGCGAAGCCGGATCTTGCGGAGTCTGTCACGCTGGATGCGCTGACGCAGCTCATCCATATGACGCGGAGCCTCTACAGCTATGTTCTGATCGATCTGCCTTCGGGATTTTCCGATATTTCCGCGACGGCGTGTGAGCTCTCCGATGAGACGGTCCTGATGGCGATGTACAATGGCGGCTACGAGACGATGCATATGAAGCGCGCACTGGAGATCTTCAAGGCATGGGACGACTACCGGGAGCGCGTCTATCCGCTCTTCACCCGTGTCTCGCCGTTTGACGACGCGGAGAAGGAGCGTCTCTCCAAGGAGCTGGGCTATCCTGTCGCAGCCATCATCCCGAATGAATATGTCCGTGTCTCGGAGGCGGCTGACAATGGCCGCCTCGTCGTAGACGAGGATCCTGACAGCCCCTTTGCCAAGGCCGTCGATGCACTCGCAGAGAAGATCATTAGTAAGTAGTGACTGGTGACTAGTAGCTGGGGATTATGTATTTTTCCCCAACTGAGCAGGCTCCTGGAGAGGGGCGCGCCAAAGGCGGCGGATAGATTCCCATAGCGTCAGCCAGACAAATGCTGTACAACCCTGATTTCCAAGAAAGGAGCAAACCATCTATGATCTTTATCATCTCGCTGTTTTGCGCCTTTCTTTTCTTTTTCATCCTGTTCTTCCTGCTCGGTCATGCGCTGAAAAAGAAGCAGGTGGTGTCTGAGCGTCTGCAGCAGTATGCGGACTATCTCGATGTGAAGGAGACGGAAGAGGAGCAGATCTCGACCGGGCAGAAGCTCCGCCGTGCCTTCCGCAAGCGCATGCGGAGGGTCGGGGGAAGGAAGACCGCTTCGAAGCTCGATCTCATGATGCATCGCGCAGGACTGCCGCTGCTCGGCTTCGAAATGGTCGTGATCTCCTTCGGGGTGAGCATTCTTGCTTTTCTCATGGCGCTCCTGGTCACAGGGGAGGGCGGCGCTGCGCTGCTCTTTGCCCTCTTCGTTTTCCTTTTCCAGTGGGGCTATGTGAAGTACCGGATCGACAAGCGGCTGAAGGCGTTTCTCTACCAGATGGCTGACTGTCTGACGCTGATTTCCAATTCTCTGAGGGCGGGCTTCTCCTTCCTGCAGACGATCGAGATCATTTCCAAGGAAATGAAGCCGCCCGTCAGCACGGAATTTGCCCGTGTCCTTCGCGAGACGAATCTGGGGAAGCCTTTGGACCGTGCGCTGACGGAGATGGACAGGCGTGTGGGCAGCCCTGACTTCTCGCTCATCGTCACGGCGGTGCTCATTCAGCAGCAGGTCGGCGGAAATCTGGCCGACATCATTGATATCATCCGCGATACCATCTTAGACCGCATCCGGCTGCGCGGCGAGATCAAGACACTGACCGCGCAGGGGCGTATGGCAGGCATGATCCTTGCCGCTCTTCCGATCGCGATGGGGCTCTTCATGTACATCATGTCGCCGGAATATATGCGCCCGCTCCTCACGACACGCATAGGTCAGATCGCGATCGGCGTTGCTCTCGTGATGGAAGTCATAGGCTTCTTCATCATTCATAAGATCGTAGATATAAAGGTGTAAAGGTTGTCGGGTTCAGGTTGATGGGTTCAGGGTTAGCCCATGGGGCGGGGCGTTCCTTGATTGGGAATAAAAAATTCACTTGAATGAGAAATTAGAAATGAGAAATGCGAAATGATGGTGCGGCGCCAGATCCTTCGACTCAGTTCTCACTGTTCCGTCTTTACATGATCGAACATCCGACATTTCACTCCGCTCAGGATGACGAAATGCGCCGCGAAGCATAAATAATGGCGATGCCATGAGCTGGCATGCCAGTCACTAGTCACCAGTCACTAGCTACCAGTCCCCGTCACTATTCCCACGAAAGGAGAAACGAAGCATCATGAAACGACAAAAAGGGCAGGATATCGTCGAGTTTGCGCTGCTGCTGCCGATCTTTCTCCTCGTTCTCTGCGGGATCATCTATTGCGGCTTCATGTTCGGGGATTACCAGACCGTGCAGGGCATCGTGAGAAATGCGGCGCGCGAAGCGGCGGTGGTGGAGCATTATACAAAAAGCGCAGATCCTTCACAACCGAAAATAGATAATTACAAGATCATCGCTGACAAATACAATCAAATTTTGAAAGAGCAGAAGGTCATCACGCATCTGTATGTGCCGGATGCTGCTGGCGTGCAGGTGACTGCCACCAATGAGGAAAATAAAAAGCCGGAAAACTCTGTTCATGCGGAGCTCAACTTGGTACTTACCAAGAGCGATGTATCATTTTTTAATTACCTGTCGCACTTTGCAGAACTCCCGTACTCGTATTCCGTGAGCTGTTATATGTACGATGAGACGACCGGAAAGAGCACGTAAGGCGCTCGCGTCTCGCTACTCCCCACTATCTCCATTACACCCATAAACAAATCTCCAAGGAAGGTGAAGACTTTGAAACTTCTGGAACGTCTTGGCCGCCGTGACGGCACCGAGAAAAAAGAACAGGCCGCTATATTTGCCGGCCGGACGAATAACGCCCACGAAGAGGGATACCAGGAGCTGAAAAACGGAATTCACCGGCGTATCGTCGATGACATGACCGCTGAGCAGCAGCAGGTCTTGGACGGCAGGCATACGCGGCAGGAGGTCGAGGCGGTCATCACCCGCTATGTGCAGCGTGTGGTCGAGGAGGATCCCTTTGCCGTTCCGCGCGGCGAGCGTTCGCGTCTGGTATCGGATATCTGTGATGAGATCCTGGGGCTTGGCCCGATCGAGCCATTCCTGAAGGATGATGCCGTGACGGAGATTATGATCAACGGGCCGAAGAAGATCTATGTAGAAAAGATGGGCAAGATCCATCTGACGCAGGCTCGTTTTCAGGATCAGGCACACCTGATGGCGATCATCGAGAAGATCGTGTCGCCGCTGGGCCGTCACGTCGATGAAGCATCGCCGATCGTCGATGCGCGTCTCGAAGACGGTTCTCGTGTCAATATCGTCATCCCGCCGCTTTCTCTGTCCGGGCCGTGCGTGACGATCCGTAAATTCTCCCGGATACCGCTCTTGATCGAGGATCTGATCGCCTATGGCACCCTTTCGGAGCAGATGGCCTCATTCCTGCGCGCCTGTGTCAAGGCGAAGCTGAACATCATGGTCAGCGGCGGTACCGGCTCCGGTAAGACGACCACGCTGAATGTACTTTCTTCCTTCATCCCCTCCGATGAACGCATTGTCACCATCGAAGATGCCGCCGAGCTCCGCCTTGAGCAGCCGCATGTCGTGACGCTCGAGTCCCGTCCGCCGAATATAGAGGGCAAGGGCGCGGTCACGATCAGAGATCTTGTGAAGAATGCTCTCCGTATGCGCCCGGACCGCATCATCGTCGGCGAAGTCAGAGGCGGCGAGGCGCTCGATATGCTGCAGGCGATGAATACCGGCCATGACGGCTCACTCACGACGGCGCATGCGAACAGTCCGCGCGATGTGCTCTCGCGTCTGGAAACGATGGTCCTCATGAGCGGCTTCGATCTGCCGGTCACGGCGATCCGCAGCCAGATTTCCTCCGCACTTGATCTCATCATTCATCAGTCCCGCATTCAGGACGGTTCCCGCAAGATCACCTACATCACCGAAGTGCAGCAGATGGAAGGGAATGTGATCGTCCTGCAGGACCTTTTCCGCTACCATCAGACCGGCTTCGATGAAAACGGCAAGTCGCAGGGCTCCTTCGTGTATACAGGCCTCCAGCCGCAGTTTCTCACCAAGTTCAAGATCCACGGCGTGGACGCACCGAAGGATCTCTTCGGCCGCGCGCCGGAAGGGGACTGGGAAGAATGACGTGAAGGGTTCAGGGTTCAGGTTGGCGGGTTCAGGGTTGTGGTGCGGCGCATAAAAATATAGAAGCGCCGCGGAGTATCCATAGCGGCGATGCCCGCTTGCCGTATGCAAACCCCAAGCCTTAGCCCGTTTAGGACTATCTTCCAAACAACGTCTTGCTTTCAAACTTGTGGTATGGTGCACAAAAGGAAGAACTGCCGCGAGTTTTAGAAATCGTTTTTTTCGGGGGATGCGATGAGCACATACAGAGATCTCGATGTGTGGAAAGAGTCACGCGCTTTATATAAGCAGATTTATCGAATGGTTGAAGCACTGCCGAAAAATGAAGAGTACGGTATTTCTTCTCAAATGCGGCGGGCAGTTATCTCGATCTCTTCCAATATCGCGGAGGGTTCCGGAAGAGGAACGCTAAAAGACTACGTTTACTTTCTGTACAATGCTCGCGGCTCTGCTTATGAATTGGAATCGCAAATTATAGCATGTGCGGATGTGCATCTCACAGATAAAACCGTGTTAAAAGAATGTTATGGGCAAGTGCAAACGGTGATTCGCTTACTCAATGGCTTGATTGCGTCCTTGCTCAAGCGCTCAAATATGCTGCGGGAAGAGGATACGGCATATGGGAACGAAGAAGAAACGTCAGTTTCTTCTTCGTTCCCTGAACCCTGAACCCTGAACCCTGAACCCTGAACCCTGAACCCTGAACCCTGA
>ERZ1026884.1448-NODE-1448-length-12650-cov-14.597777_pt1 | contig 12650 bp, 7 predicted proteins | sample MGYA00380172_ERZ1026884 | MGnify/ENA primary metagenome ERZ1026884 (study PRJEB33269, sample SAMEA4719808) | human gut metagenome | biome: human-associated habitat; feature: organic feature; material: feces | place: Cameroon | collected 2013-10 ... | reverse complement strand
CTGATTTTACTGAAATACTGTCTCAAAGCGAAGCATCAGTTTAATCAGAATAATCTGTATTCATTTATTATTGAATACAGATTCCCCGCAGCAATCAATTATACAAACTCTATTATTAATAATGAAGATTTGTATTCGACTTGATGCTGCGGAGGCCGGAGACCTCCGCTACTATATAAAAAACCACCCAACCCTTACAGATGTAAGGATTGGGCGGACCGGAGATGTCTTGTGCTTTTATTTGAATGTCACAAAACTACAAATTGATAGGATATATTTCTCTTTTATGCTGTGCGCAAAGTAGGGAAATGGTATTTACCATATTACTTCTTTACAACCTTAACAGCCTTACCGTTCTTAACAACAATGTTAACGCCACGCTGCAACTTGTCAGTGCGAACACCGTTGAGCTGATAGATACCATCAGCACCCTCGCCAAACTCGTCAGCATTGATACCGTTGATACCAGTAGCAGTCTTATCAAGAGTTACCTTGAGTGTGATGTCCTCTGAATAGTAGGTATCATCACCAGTACCGTTAATCTCACCAACAGTAATTTCAGAACCATCAACAAATGTATTGTCTGCAATAACCTTTACACTGCAAAGAGTACCCTTGTTCAATGCAAACTTGTTGTCCAATGACAATGGATCACCGAAGATGATGATAGACTGACGTTTTGGGTTGTAAATAACGTTGTGCTTAGGACAAGCAGTACCAGCCTGCTCTGAATCCTCTACTACACTAAGACCCTGTGGCAACTTAACTCTTAAACCAGTATTGTTGATATAACCCTTTGGCAAATCAAGGTTAAAGGTAAGAGTCTGCTCCTCACCGACCTTGATAGCTGGCAATTCGGCAGTTACAAACATCTGGTTGTCTGTACTAACAACTTTAGCAACGAAGTCGGCTGGCTTGAAAATAGGAGCGTCGTCGTCGCCCATAGAAATGTCTGTAGAAGTAAGACGGATTTCCTTTGCGCCAGTGTATGTAGGAGCAACATTTACCTCAAAAGTAAAGATGTCACCCTTGCCTGCAGGGAGATACTTCTTAATTGTATAAGCAGCCAAATAAGCACCATTAGCATGTACGTAATCCTGAGAAAGAGATACATTGTACAACTTTGTGCGTTCTGTTGTGTTTACAACAAAGTTCTCACTACCTGGTTCTTTTGCTACGAAAGAAAGTCCCTCAGGAAGAACAATCTTAGTCTCGATAGTAGCAACCTCTTCATCGTTATCGAATCCGATAGCCATAGTCGCTTTTTCGCCCGGCTTCAAGAATGTAACATTCTTCAATGTTAGTCCTCCTGCCATAGCGTTTGCACTTGCTATAAGAAGCATTGCAAAAGCGAAAAGGCAGCTATATAGTCTTTTTTGTTTCATAATTTTATCAGTTTATTTATTTAACATCTATAATGGGGATGCTCTTATGAGCATTCCCCAATATGAATTTTTTAGTGATTTTTCTTGTACTCAGCGTACTTAGACATGAATGCATCGAATGTCTTGCTGTCAAGAGTTGTTTCGAAGTTATCAGCAGCCTGCTTGAAGTCCTTGCCGTCGATTACACCATCACCGTTAAGGTCGAGCTTACCACCGTTAGCCTCTTCGGCAGCCTTCTTGAGGATGTCGGCAACCTTACCAGCCAACTCGTCAAGACCTGCGATGAAGCCATCCTTATTAGCGCTGATAGTATTGTTCTTAACTGCAACGTCAATAGAAGACTTGAGGTTAGTGAACTGGCTGTCAACATCGTCAAGTGATGCACTTGCTTCTGCCTTAATTTCAGCCTCATAAGCCTCGATAGTCTTACGAGCGTCAGCAATTACCTTTTCTACCTCAGTAACCTTAGCGCTTACGATAGGAGCAGCAGCCTCGTTAGCCTTGAATGTAGGATAGTTCTGGATCTTGAACATGTCTGCATCGTATTCGTCGAGAACCTTCTTGATCTCAGCTTCCTTCTGGCTTGCAGTGAGGCAAGACTCCTCAAGAGTTGTAAGAGCACCAGCGAGCTTAGTGTTAGCCTTAGTGAGGGCATCCTTAACGTCGAAGTGATCCTTAGCCTCAACATTGTTCTTCTTCTCCCAGTCGTTAACTGTCATCTGGAGAGTAGTCTCGTCCTTCTTAGCGAAGTTCCAATCTACCTTCTTGTCGTAGATAGTAGAATACTGAGTTGTGTATGACTTCAACTCGCCGTTGAGAGTTTCTACAGCTGGCTTAACCTTAGCAAGAATTTCGCGGATAGCTCCAACCTTATTGGCAAGGATGTTTTCCTTGAACTTCTCCTCTGTGCCGTCAAATGCAGCAAGGCGTGCAATCTCGTCCTGTGCAGTCTTGATGAAGCCATCGCCTACCCAAGTCTGAGTTCCATCCTCGTTGGTAACTTGCTTCTTAGCCTGAATAAGGTCGTAAGCCTCGATGAATGCGTCAACAGCCTCGTTGCTCATCTTCTCGTTCTTATCACCTGGCTTAACGTTCCACTTAGCTTCACGGATAAGGTACTTGGCGTTCTCAACGTCAACATCTGTGAGGTATGTATTAGCTGCTGCATTTGCCTTAAGAGCTGCGTCAACTATTTCGTCATATACCTTATCGGCAACAACCTTAACCTGGTTCAGGTAGTCAGCCTCAACGTCCTCTGTGATACGATAGAGGTTCTTGTTAGCCTCGTAGTGTGCGCCAAATTCAGCATCAGACTCCTTCTGGATATTAGCTGTCTTCTCGTCAACAAGCTTCTGAACCTTCTCAATCATCTCATCAAGACCATTGATTTCGCTGAAGAGAGTATTGAGGTTAGCCTTCAAGTCGTCAGAAGCACTCTTTGTTGCGTCAAGAACCATCCAGTTCTTAATCCAACCTACATAATCGTTGTAATCCTTGCGAACATCCTCTATAGCACCATTGATACGGTTCTGTGCTTCGAGGTTGTGATCGTTGATTTCCTTCTTCTGAGCGTTAAGGGTCTTTTCCCAAATCTTCTTAACCTCACCATTCAACTTATTGATTTGATCAACGAAGTTAGCATAGTCGGTCTGTACGGTAGTGAATTGTGAATTTTCGAAACTCTTCTTGATCTTGTCCAGATTATTCTGCTGTGTTGAGAACTTCTTCTGGTAATCAAGTTTTGTATCAGGTTCGTTCTCATACTTTGCAGAAACCTCATAAGCATATTTAGTCAAGTTCTTCTGAGCCTCTTCAAATTTAGCGGTGAGATCAGCCTTTGCCTTATTTACCAATTCTGTGTAGAAACCATCAAGCTTAGTGCTTACACCTGCAATATTTGCAACGAATGTAGTGTATTGATCTTCGCTATACATATAGCGATTGTCAGTCTGCTTAACCTCGTTCTGCATGCTTACGATCTGCTCCTTAAGCAAGGTGTAGTCATTGTCCTGATCCAACTCGAATGGCTTACCAGCCTTAAGAGCAGCCTCAACCTTCTCTACCTTGGTAGAAAGATCGTTGATAGACTTCAAGTTGTCACGCTCGAAAATAGCGCGGGCAATAACATTGTCAAGCTTCTCGCCTACCTCTGTGTACAACTGAACGAAGTAATCCTTATCGTTGGTCTCAAAAGCGTTGGGGAACTTGCTGAGCTCGGCAATAGCCTCGTTCTTGATAGTTTCATTAACCTCCTTTTTGAGGTTGTCCCACTCACCCTTAAGCCAAGTTGTCTTAAAGTTGCCATTGTTAATCTTGGTAACATTACCGTTCTTATCTTTAGTTGCGGTAAAGTCATGTGTAAACAAAGCCTTGTTGTTGATTTCTTCTCCACCGTTTGCTGTCCATTCTGCAATAGTAGCAGTTCCGTTAGCCTTATCAAGTTTGTTAAGAGCCTTATTTGCTTCGGTTGTAGTAATATCCTTAAACAACTTGAAAGTGCTCTTTGCTTTAGCTACAGCGTCCTGGGCATCCTTAACAGCACCATATCCATAATCAGTAATTAAGGTAGTGCTGTTCAGCTTAGCGATGAGCGTATTCTTAACGTCGTCTGTTACACCATTTGCTTCCTTCTTTTCTGCGAGTTCAGCCTTAACAGCCTGAACCTTCTCGCCTGCCTTACTGATAGCCTCCTGTACCTTTGTATAGAAGCCTTCATATGTAACGTACTTGGCAACAGCAGCGATAGCCTTACCCATCTCGTCGTAAGCTTTGTCTATTTCTGCCTGGATAGCACGAGTGTTGCTTGACTCAACAAAAATCTTTGTCACAGCAGCATTCTCTGCAAGAGTAATTGTCAAGTTGCCGTCAGATGTAACAGCATACTTGCCATTTTCATTCTTTGTCAGTTCTACACCACCCAAACTTACGGTGATGTCTCCCGTTGCTGTCAAGGTAATTTCGTCACCGCTTGTTACAGGAAGGGTGAATGCCTTGCTCTCCTCATTGAATACAAGTTTAGAACCTTCTTCTTTTGCATTAGCAACAGGGTTTGCGAAGTTGAAGTCGTTAGCCATAGCTGTTCCTGCAACAGCAGACATGGCAGCCATCAAAGTCAAGATTTTTTTCATAATCTTTAATTTTTTATTTGTTATTACTTAGTTTGTCTGCAGGATAGAAGAGCCAATTTAGTTTTCACATTCTTTGGAGAACGTGGAAAATATACCCTTGTCAATTTGCCCTTTGTCTCCTTCTGTTTGCAAAATTCGTTAAGTTTTTTGAATTGATATATACTCTAAAGTTAATTTTTCGTGAAATATACGCCTTTTTTCGTGAAGTAAACGTTTGCTTGATATAGCTCAATTATGTTGACTATCGTCTTATATATATAAGGTGTATCTATTACACTAAAGGGAAAATGAATAAAAATGTTCGATATTTTGGCAATTCACGCAAAATTATTATTTATTCACGTAATTTTAACAGGTAAATATGCTTTATTTAAAAATATATTCGTAATTTTACAACGACAAACTAAAATCTGACTATATATTATGAAATTGAAGCTATACAATCGTGACGAAATATTCCTGGTAAATCTTGATACGGTACTATATTTTAAGGCAGAAGACCATTATACCAGTGTCTACTATGCAAAAGATACTAAGCAGTTTCTTCCATTCGGGCTCTCGCAGCTTGAGGAGGCTATAAAGAATCAGACGAACTGTAGTGAATCTTTCGTCAGAGCAGGGCGTAGCCATTTGCTCAATTTTGAAAAGGTGGTGCATGTTAGCGTGGCTAAGGAAACGGTAACAATGTACGATAATGTTGACACATTCGTGACGGTACACGTGTCGCGCAGTGTTGTTAAGGATCTTGCCAAGGCTATGAAAGATGGCGAGTCTAAAGGCAATCTTGTAGGGGGGGAATTTCCATAAGCCCTTTACTGGTTTAGATTTCATATTCTAAGGAAACAATTTACAATGACATAAGTCAAATCTGTTCGTGAGAATAGACTCATAAAATCAACTTTTTCATTATAGAAAGGAACAGCAGAATAGTTTTTGTATTGACAATTTGAAAAAATCAATTTTTTTTCATTTAAGACAAGAAAGTCCGGACACTTAAGGCTGGTGTGAGAACATAGACCTTAAGTTCCGGACTTATTTTTTTGAGCTTTTTATTTAGTGTTCTGTTTAGAACATCTTGTCAGGATATACACCCTCGTCGTGAAGCTTCTGGAACTTCTCAACAACACTTGGACGATCCTCAGGATAAGTTACGCCGAACCACTTAGATGTAGTGTCGAGTACCTCGCAAGTAGCAGTGCCATCATTGATGAGCTTGTCTACCATCAATGGGATAAAGAACTCGCTCTTAGGATTCTCCATGTTCTTTGGATCAGAGAGGAACTCCTTGAAGAACTCGTTGCTGTGCTGGAAGTAGTCAGGTGTGAATCCCCAGAAGTTCATAGATACTGGTGTGTTGTCTGGTATTGCTACCCATGTTTCGCCGTCATCGCCAAGATATTTTACAACACCGTCGAAGCGCTGAATCTTAGTGCGCTCTACTACAGATGTAAGCAAGTGCTGCTCGTTGTTAGAGCATACGCCACGGCTTACGGTACCGCTATCAGAAAGAGTATTGCCTACGCGGAAGCCAACCATAGAATACTTGCCAGTAGAACCTTCTGGAAGTTCGCTAAGCCACTTGCCCATAACCTGGAATGAGTCGCGATCGTAGAAGTCGTCGCAGTTGATAACGGCAAACGGCTCATTGATAACACTCTCGCCCATCATCAAAGCGTGGTTGGTACCCCAAGGCTTTGTACGTCCCTCAGGACATGTGAAACCCTCTGGCAGAGCGTCGAGCGACTGGAACACGAGTTCGCATGGGATGTGACCCTCGTATTTAGAAAGCACGATACGACGGAAGTCGTCCTCGAAGTCTTTACGTATTACGAACACCAACTTGCCGAAGCCGGCATTGATAGCGTCGTAAATAGAATAGTCCATAATAGTTTCGCCGTGAGGACCCAGTGTATCAAGCTGCTTAAGTCCACCGTAACGGCTGCCCATTCCGGCAGCAAGAAGGAAAAGTGTAGGTTTCATAATCTTTTGTTAATATGTTAGTTTATGTAAACAAATCCATGTTACTGGCATAATGCTTAATATATATCAACCACAAAAGTAACAAAATAGTATGAGATAAAAAAACTTTGGGCAAATATTTTTTCTTTTTCCTTTATTTATTCGGCTTTCTCCATATCTTGTAGCCTAACGCTGCCACTACCACACTCATCACTGGAGATATGATGTTGAAGAAGCAATATGGCAGGTATGTGAATGTAGCCACACCCAATACCGTACTCTGTGTCATACCACACGTGTTCCAAGGTACAAGTACCGAGGTAACGGTTACGGCATCTTCGGTAGTGCGGCTAAGCAGTCGGCGCTCGTATCCCTCGCGGTCGTATATATCGCGGAACATGTTGCCTGTAAGCAATATGCAAAGGTACTGGTCGGCTATAGCCACATTGAGCATAACGCCAGTAGCGGCTGTAGAGCCCACGAGCGACGTGCGTCCCTTAACCATATGTATAAACAGGCGTGTTATGCCCCCCACCATGCCACCTGCAGCCATGCATCCTCCAAAGCACATGGCACAGATGATGAGCCATATTGTAGGCATCATGCCAGCCATGCCGCGTGTTGATACAAGGTCGGCAAGCATAGGATTGTCGGAGTGGAGAGCTGTGCTGCCATATACGCTCTTCATGGCAGCCTTGAATAATGAAGGGTCTATCTCGCGCATAGCATCTGTCTGGAACACCAAGCCGAATATCACGGCAAGCAAAATGGATAGGAACAGGGTGATGACAGGCGGTATCTTGCGTGCTATCATCAGTCCGGTGAGCACGGGTACAAGCAGTAGCCACGGTGTGATGTTGAATCGTGTGCCAAGCGACGAGGCAAAATAAGAAGCAATATAACCAAGGCACTTGCCACACTCGACACATTCTTGACAATAGCCTTCTCAAAGCTTGCCCATGGCACATTGAGCCAACCCATGCCTATCAGTACACATAGGGCAGATACCGCAAGCAACGTAATCTGTGATGCTCCGTCGAGCGCACTACTGCCAAAGGAACGTATGGTGCACGTAAGCATTGCCACGAGCATTACGATAGGCATAAGCGATAGTATTGCCGAAGGGCGTTTCTTGAGATGTTGTTCTTGTTTTGAGCTTTTTTCCATTTATTGTGTATTAATGTTTTGGTAGGAGGTATGATTTCTGAACCATACATTATATTTTATGCTGTATAAATATGCAGATGTTTGCAATTGGCGTGCAAAGATAGCGCTTATTTGGCTAAATAACAACATGATAAATGTATAAATCTAAACATAATGTGTATATTTATATAAAACGCGAATAGCTATTGTATAAATATACAACGGTTTGTAGCCCTACAAATAATAAGTAATGTGCATCAAAGCAAAAAAGCTTGAGGAGCAATAGGTATCGTGTGGAGATTTTTAGTAACTTTGTAGAATAATACACCTTATTAATTAGAACATATATAAAAGGAAGGATAGGAATCCGCATGAAACCGGTACTAAAGAGAACTCTAAAGATAGTGGCGGCTGTAGTCGCCATACCCGTTGTCATCGTCATGTTGATGGCGGTGTTGCTATATGTGCCTGCTGTGCAAAACTGGGCAGTAGATCGTGTAGCCGACTATGTGTCGTCGTCAACACGTATGACTGTTGGCATTGACCGTGTTAGATTGCGTTTTCCTCTTGATCTTGCCGTATACGGATTGCGTGCTACGCAACCCAACGACTCGCTGTATAATGTTACCGATACCATTGTAGATGCCAGTGAGCTTACGGTAAGCGTGCGACTGATGCCATTGCTGAAGAGTAATGTTGTGGTAGACAAACTCGACTTTAACGATGTGCGCCTAAATACAGCCCAGTTTGTGCCGTCGGCACGTGTAAAAGGCAATGTTGGCAGACTGCTATTGCGGAGTCGCGGCATAAATATTGCCAAGGAGACTGTAAGCGTAGACAATGCCTCGATAGCCGATGCACAAATAGACGTGGCATTAAGTGACACCGTGCCCGAGGATACTACCAGTACGCCAACACGATGGCAGATAGCTGTGGGCAAGCTAAAAATAGAACGCTCTGAAGTGAGATTGCACATGCCAGGCGACACGCTGCGCATAAATACTGGCATTGAACAGCTTAAGGCAGAACGTGGCAATTTCGACCTATTGCGTGGAACTTATCGTCTGGACATGCTCGATTGGCAAGGAGGAACACTTGGCTACGACAACCGCTACGAGAAACCATTGCCGAAGGGATTTGACTTTAACCATATAGCATTATCAGATATAAAGTTGGGTATCGACTCGTTGTTCTACGGCGACGGAAGTCTTGCCATGCACTTGCGCCAATGTGCCATGAAGGAAAGTAGCGGACTTGTATTGAAAGAACTAAGTTGCAAGGTAAAGCTTGATACAACTCATGTTAGCATGCCAGACCTAAGACTGCGCACACCAAAGTCGATGGTCACGGCAAATGTAGACATGGACTTCTCCACATTTGCCGATAAGAATCCGGGCAAGATGAAGGTGGACCTAAAGGGATATGTGGTAAAGAGCGACTTTGTGCCATTGCTCGCCTCCTTGCCAAGCGCATTGCTGCGCAGTATGCCCGACACTCCGATAACACTTAATGCCGATATCGACGGCAATATGCGTGCGCTCAATATACGACAGATGGATATCACTTACCCAACTGTGTTTGCTATGAAGGCGCATGGTAAGGCTCAAAACCTTATGTCGACCGACCGTCTGCGTGCCGACATTACAGCCGATGCACATGCATACAACCTGAACTTTGTAAAGACAATGCTGCCAAAATCGGTTGCCAATGCCTTCAACATACCATCCAACATCAGCCTAAAAGGCAACTTCAATGCCGAAGGTACACGTTATGCAGCACGTTTCAAGGCAGAGCAAGGTGGAGGAACAGTTAGCGGCAATGTCACATTCGACTCGCGACGTATGGCTTATAACGCGAAACTTGACGCCAGCAATCTGCAGTTGCGCAACTTCTTGCCCAATATGCCGTTGCATCCATTCAGCGGAACACTTACTGCCAATGGTGTGGGGGTAGACTTTCTGTCGCCAAGAACAAGACTTAATGCCAATGGCGCGGTAGAACAGTTTGGCTACGATCGCTACGATCTGTCGGATATGAAGCTAACTGCCGAGGTGAATAATGGTACCGGACGTGCCGTATTGCAAAGCCATACACCACTGATAGACGGTACTATCGACCTAACAGCCCTACTTAATCCAAAGCAGGTAGACGCCCACTTGGTGTGCGACCTTATAAATGCCGACTTTATGCGCATGGGCTTAACCAAGCGTCCATGCTCGACATCGCTCGCCGCAGACGTAAAGATGAAGAGCAATCTAAAGACTAACCATAGCGTGCACGGTACGGTAGGCAACATCGTTATACGCGATTCGGCAAATGCCTATCGACCAGAGAATGTATTTATGGACTGCTTTACACGTAGCGACTCAACACATGCTGCCATTACTTGTGGCGACTTTGTGTTGCGTCTTGACGGTGCCGGGTCTATCGACCATATACTAAGTAGGCTTGAGGCTACAAACGCTGAGGTAGAGAAGCAACACAACGAGCGCTATATAGACAATATGCTTATACGCTCGAGTCTGCCCGATGTGTCGCTTTATGCCAATGTGGGCAAGCAGAATGTGTTTAGTAGAATGCTAAAACGTTTTGGTTACGACTTCCATAATGCCTTTGCCGACCTTGCCGTATCGCGCAAAGAGGGTATTAATGGCCGTTTGAGTATTGACTCGCTTGTGGCTTCTGGAGTGCAGATAGACACAATACGCATGGCGTTTACATCCGATTCGGTAAAGACAAACTTTGAGGGACAGATACGCAACAACCGCTCTAATCCGCAGTTTGTGTTTAATGCACAGATGCGCGGAGCCGTAACAAAGGAGTCTATATATTTAGGTACGCGTGTGTACGATGGCAGAGACCGACTCGGCATAGCCCTTGGTTTGAAGGCCGACATGCAACCTGGCGGTGTGAAGATGTCGTTAGGCGGCATTGATCCAGTGCTGGGCTACAAGAAGTTTAAGGTTAACAAGGATAACTATGTGTTCTTTGCCGAGAACCAGCGTATATCAGCCGACATGCGCCTACGTGCCGATGACGGCATGGGTGTGCAAATATACTCGAACGACAGTACAGAGACAAAGCAAGACCTGAGTGTGAGTCTTAACCAGTTTGACTTGCAAAAAGTGCTTGCCGTAGTGCCATATGCGCCACAAGTAGCAGGTCTGCTTAATGGTGACTTCCACTGGACAGTGTCAGAGGAAGGAAGTATGTCGGTATCGTCGTCGGTAAGTGTAGACCGAATGGCTTATGAGGGATGTCCTATAGGCAATTTGTCGAGCGAGTTTGTGTACATGCCTAAGGACAAGGGTAAGGAGCATTATGTGGACGGTACACTGTCGATGGACGACTATGAGGTATGTGCGCTATCGGGTATGTATAATGCCGAAGGCGAGGGCAGCATAGATGCTGACATGACACTGTCGCGCACGCCTCTGCTGTTGCTTAATGGATTTGTGCCCGATCGCCTGATACATTTCAAGGGATATGCACAAGGAGAGGTAAAGGTTAAGGGTTCGCTGTCGAGTCCTGATGTAAATGGCGAACTATACTTTGACTCAGCCTATGTGGCAAGCGACCCATATGGTGTGCAGATGAGGCTATGCGACGACCAGTTGACAATAAACAACAGTCGTTTGCAGTTTGAGAACTTCCAAATGTTTGCACGCAACGGCAATGCTCTAACGCTGTATGGATACTTCGACTTTGCCAACTTCGACCGCATGAATACCTATCTGCGCATGCGTGCTGACAATTATCTGCTGATAGATGCCAAGGAGAACGCACGCTCGGAGGCTTTTGGCAAGGCTTATGTAAACTTCCTTGGTTTGGTGGATGGTCCGCTTGACGCATTGCGTATGCGTGGAAAGCTGGATGTGTTAGGCTCGAGCGATGTGACGTATATATTGCGCGACTCGCCATTGTCTACGGAGAGTCAGTTGGATGGATTGGTTAAGTTTGTAAACTTCCGCAATCCTGAGACGGCAACCGTAGTAAAGCCTCCTATCAACGGACTGAATATGGACCTTACTGTGAACGTGGATGATGGCGCTCATGTGTTGTGTGCACTCAATCCAGACCAGTCGAATTATGTAGACCTTATAGGCGGTGGCAATCTGCGAATGCTATACAATGCCACAGACGGACTGTCGCTATATGGCAGATATACTATAGCTGAGGGCGAGATGAAGTACTCGCTGCCAGTGATACCGCTTAAGACCTTCACTATAAAGGATGGCAGTTATGCCGAATTCTCGGGCGACCCAATGAATCCTCGACTCAATATAACAGCCACTGAGGAGAACAAGACAACGGTGGCTACCGATGGCGGAACAGGCAGAAGCGTAATGTTTGAATGTGGTGTGGAGATAACGAAGACACTGAAAGACATGGGTCTGCAGTTCATAATCGATGCTCCTGACGACCAGCAGATGCACAATGAACTAATGACACAGTCGGTGGAGAATCGCGGCAAGCTTGCTGTAACTATGCTTACTACGGGCATGTATCTGTCGGACAACAATCTTGGATCGTTGTCGGTAAACTCGGCTCTAAGCTCGTTCCTTAGTTCGCAAATCAACAGCATATCGGGTAGTGCCTTGCGTACATTGGACCTATCGTTCGGTATGGACAACACAACGTTGGGAACAGGCGAGGTGCACACCGACTATTCGTTTAAGTTCTCAAAACGTTTGTGGAACAACCGTCTGCGTATAGTTATAGGTGGAAAGGTATCGACAGGCGCTGAGGTGGAGAATCAGAATGACACCTTCTTCGACAATGTTACGCTTGAGTATAGACTGTCGCCAACATCCAACAAGTATCTAAAGCTGTTCTACGACCGCGACTCGTACGATTGGCTCGAAGGTTATGTAGAACAGTTTGGCGGTGGTTTCATATGGAGAAGAAAGTTGAGACACTTTAAGGATATCTTCAGGTTTGGAAAGGAAAAACCGGAAGTAGGGGATACGATAAGAACGGAAAGCCCCACCCCCTGACCCCTCCCCCATAGGGAGGGGAGTGATGTGCGATG
>ERZ1026884.1445-NODE-1445-length-12662-cov-3.595859_pt1 | contig 12662 bp, 12 predicted proteins | sample MGYA00380172_ERZ1026884 | MGnify/ENA primary metagenome ERZ1026884 (study PRJEB33269, sample SAMEA4719808) | human gut metagenome | biome: human-associated habitat; feature: organic feature; material: feces | place: Cameroon | collected 2013-10 ... | reverse complement strand
AGCCACCGCCGGAATCGGAACGAATCTGTACCTTGCCAAGGTGGCCATGGACATCGTGGCGAAGCACATTCCCGCGGACAAAAACGGCGTGCGCATCGCCCAGCTGGACGAGCTGCGCTACCGGCAGGAGCTGTGGTCCCACCGTCCCCTGACGGATTTCTGGCGGGTCGGCCCCGGTTACGCGAAAAAGCTGGAAAAGGTGGGACTTCGCACCATGGGCGACGTCGCCCGGTGTTCCGTGGGCAAGCCCACGGAGTTTTACAATGAAGACCTGCTGTATAAGCTGTTCGGCGTCAACGCCCAGCTGCTCATCGACCACGCCTGGGGGTGGGAGCCATGCACCATCGCGGACATCAAGGCCTACAAGCCGGAATCCAGCAGCCTTAGCCCGGGGCAGGTGCTGCAATGTCCCTACACCGCGGAAAAAGCCCGGCTGGTCGCCCGGGAAATGGCGGACGATCTATCCCTGGATCTGGTGGACAAGGGGCTTGTCACCGACCAGATCGTTCTGACGGTTGGCTACGACATTGAAAATCTCACCGACCCGGAGCGAAGCCGCGCCTATCGCGGTTCCGTCACCGTCGACCGCTATGGCCGCAGGATTCCCAAGCACGCCCACGGCACCGCCAATCTGGGCGGGCATACCGCCTCCTCCAAGGCCATCGTCAGTGCCGTCGCCGCGCTTTACGACCGCATCGTAGACCCCAATCTTCTGGTCAGGCGGCTGTATCTGTCCGCCAATCATGTCGTCCCGGAGACCTCCCTGCCCCGGCAAGAGGCTTCCGAGCAGCTGGACTTTTTCTCTGATTACGCCTCTCAGGAAAAGCGCCGCGCCGAGGAAGCGGCTGCGCGGGAGCGGGAAAAGCGCCGTCAGCAGGCAGTGCTGACCATTAAAAAGAAGTACGGAAAAAATGCCATTCTGAAGGGCATGGACTTGGAGGAAGGCGCCACCGCCAGAGACCGGAACGGTCAGATAGGAGGACACAAAGCATAATGGGCGAATACGACGATCTGATTTATCTGCCCCATCCCGTTTCCCGGAAGCACCCGCCCATGTCCGCCATGGACAGAGCCGCCCAGTTTTCCCCCTTTTCCGCCCTCACCGGCTACGAGGCCGTTCTCCGGGAGGCAGGCCGTCTGACGGACAGCCGGGCGGAATTGTCGGAGTACAGCCTGGACATTCTGGATCAAAAACAGAAAATTCTCCTGGACGCCGCCCCGGCGCACCCGGAGATCACCGTAACCTACTTTATCCCCGACCGCCGCAAGCAAGGCGGCGCGTATGGCACGCTCAAAGGGAATCTAAAGAAAATTGACCTTGCCCGCCGCGTAATCATCCTGCTGGACAGGACGGAAGTTTCCCTGGACGATGTCGCGGATATCCAGTGTGAGCTGTTTGCCGGCCTGACTTATGACAAACCGGACGAGTCGTGACCAGCTGTCCCATTCCACCGACCAGAAACGGTCATCCCCCAAAAAACTGACCGCGCCCACCCTGGCTCAGGGTGGGCGCGGTTTATTTGCTTTTGGAGAAATTTTCCCACTATACCGGCGTTTATACGAGTTTTTAATATAACGCTTAAAAGCGTTTTATTAGGCCGCAGGATTGCGGCCAGCGGCCACTGCCGCTAAAAACGAAGTCAATACATTTCTTACCGCCGCCCAGGCGGTCTGCCGTGAAACGGCTTTCATAAAATGATGAAATCATTTTATGAAGAAATAGTATTATCTCACCCGCAGACCGAAGATATCTGCGATCCGGTGCAGACGATCCGAAATATCCTCAAAGGCAAATACCTGATGGCAGCCCAATACCGTGTCCAGATAATGCGCCATGTCATCAAAGCGGACATACATTTGGGTGCGGCACGCCTCCTCGTAGGCTCCCGGAACGGACGTGCCCAGCTGAATGGTCACATCCGCAGCCTCGTTGGAAATGCGGCAGGCCGTCACGCGGCAGTTTTCCGGCATCGTTACCTGCAAGCTGACGCCGATTCCGCTTTCGTGGTGACTGCGCAGAATGCAGTGCGCCGCCCGGCCGGTACAGCACACCGGGCTGGTGCAATGGCTGAAATTGATGGTTCCGTCCGGATGAATCCCGGGATTTGCCATCCAAAGGCGGGTGTCCGTCAGCTTCTTCATCAGCAGCATGGTAATCGTGCTGTCCATGTCGCATTCACAGCCGACGCACATATCGGTGCTGTTGTTTACATAACTCACGCCCAGACAGGCATTTGTCCCGGTACGCAGCAGGTTAAAGCAGGCAAGCGCCGCCCCGGCCGCATGATATTTTTCCAGAAGCGTCACCAACGCGCAGGCCATCCGGGAAGCATTCCAGATATCCTCCTGGGTCGGCTCCACACAGCCCTGGGAATGGCCGGTGAACCAGTCAAAATACGTTGTCGCCTGTCCCCGGGTCGTAGCGAGGAAGAGGTCTTCCAGTTCCTCCTGGGCGACCGGTACAATCTTCACCCCGAAGCGGTCTTCGTAGTATCCGGTGTCGGAGGCATTGCTGACCACCCAGGGTTCCGTCTGCCCGATTTTCAGAACCGTTGCTCCGTTTATGTAGCAGTATGCTTCCAGAACCCGAAGCGTTTCCCCTAATTCCGTCTGGTTCAGTGCCAGGAGCGTATGCGTGCTTCTGCGGTGTAGCACCGCCCAGGTGTCCATCAGGGTGGGCGCCGCGTTCGCCCGCATCATGTCCTGCCCGGCAGCGTCTGAAGCGTTGCCGCTGATGTACGCGCCGTACAGCACAGACGCCCGGAAGTGAGACGCGATATCCAGAATCCGCTTCTGTACCGCGCCGCTCATGGGAACGATCACAACGCAGTCTCCTTCGGGCAGAGCGACGGTGTCGTCGTCCGTGATGAGCCTGGCGTTTTTTTCACAGCAGAGCCGCCCGCACAGCTCCTCGTACACAGCCTTCAGGCGGTCACGGTTCTGCCAATATCGGTTCGCTGCAAGGAATGCGTAGACAGTTTTCATCATTTTCTCGTCCTTTCTGTTTTGGGCGGCGGCGCTGGGATCGGCCGCCGTTTGGGCGTGTTGACGGTTTTTTTCGGGTATACCGTATCCTATTTTGATTATAGTGCAAATACCCCTTGCAATCAATTCCGTTTTCTGATAACATATTCCAAACTGGAATAGGAGGGTTTCCCATGGATATTCGCAGTCTGGAAGCTTTTACCGCCGTTGCCGAGGAGCTGAGCTTTTCCTCCGGCGCAGACCGGCTGTATATTTCCCAGTCCGCCGCTTCCAAGTATATCCGGCATCTGGAAACGGAATTGGGCGTCTGCCTGTTTGACCGGACGCGCCGGCAAATCCGCCTCACCCCGGCGGGAGAACGGATGCTGCCCCAGGCAAAGGCGCTGCTTTCCCAATACCGAAGTCTGCTGGAGTCCGTCCGGGAGGAAACGGCGCTGCACATCGCCATGCTGCCCGTCGCCGACAGCTACGGCTTTGCCCAGCTGCTGGCGGATTTTTCCGCCGGGATGCCCGGCCAGCCGCTTCGGCTGGAGGAACGGCAAAACCTCACCATTCTCCGTCTTTTGGAGGAAAACCAGCTGGACGGCGCCTTCTGCCGTGTACTGCCGCCCTACCCGGAGTCCCGGGACTGCGTTCTTTTCCGCCGGGAGGAGCTGGTGCTTCTGGTGGCGGACGAGGGGCAGGCGGAGTCCCATGTGGATTTAAGCCGCTATCGGGATCGGCGCTTTCTGTTTCTGGAAAAAAGCACCGGCCTTTGGGAAGCAAGCATGGCGCTGTGTCAGGAAGCCGGATTCCGCCCGGACGTCTGCTATACCGGCTCCGCCCGGGGAAATATCACCCGGCTGGTTCGGGAAGGCACCGGCGTCGCGCTGCTGGCGGAGGGCGTCGCCGTGCAGTGCTTGCAGGAGGGGGTTCGTATGCTGCACCTGAACCGCTCCGCAGAAAGCCACCTGGTATTTCTCTGTTCCCGGAAAGGGCGTGCGCTTCCGGAGATGATGCGTCTTATGTCCTTCCTGAGAGGCAACGCCCCACGTCCGCTGTAGTATGCCTGCATCCTCTGCGGACATTTTTCTTTGTGCAAGTTGCAATCGTTTGCAGTCGTAAATTGTGCAGTCTTCCGAAAATATCGTTCCCCCCGTTTTCTCCCTTGACATCGTCCGGTTTTATAGTTATTCTAAAGAAAAGCACGGCACCATCTCCTAACTTTATTGGTTATGTTGTCCTGCTTTTTAATCTCCTGAATTGCAAACGATTGCATTTCAGGAGAACCCGGTATCCGAAGAGCTTTCTCCGGAACCGAAAAACAAAAAAAGGAGAAACGATTATGAAAAAGCTACTCGCACTGTCCCTGGCTCTGATCATGGCTCTGGGTCTGATTGCCTGCGGCAATTCCAGCACCCCCGCCGCCACTTCCGCCGGTAACACTGCCGCTCCTGCGGGCGACACCAAGACCGACGCCCCCAAGGGTGAGATCCTGATCGGCTGCCTGCAGGACATCACCGGCAACACCTCCGCTCTGGGCAAGTCCGTTCAGGCCGGCGCTCAGGCTGCTGTTGACGAGATCAACGCCAACGGCGGTATCGGCGGCCAGACGCTGGTCATGAAGACCTACGACACCAAGGGCGACGTTACCGAAGCCGTCAACGCCTACATCACCGCCGTCACCGTCGATAAGGTCGCGCTGATCGTCGGACCTCCCGTTGCCAACATCGCAAACGCCATCAAGGAAACCTCCGAAGGCTACGACGTTCCCGTTGTCGGCCTGGCCATGGATCCCTCCTGCCAGCTGAAGGCCGACGGCACCCCCTATGCCCACATGTTCTGCCTGCAGCCCAGCGCTCTGACCCAGGGTCAGATCATGGCCTCCTTCGCTCTGAAGAACGGCCTCAAGACCTTCGGCGTCCTGTACAATCAGGAGAACGCCTACTCCGTCTCTCTGCTGGATCCCTTCCTGGACACCCTGTCCGAGGGCGGCGTCACCGTTGACCCCTCCCTGATCGTGGCCTACGGTGCTTCCGATACCGACTACAAGACCCTGCTGCAGCCCATCGTTGCCGCCGGCGTCGACGCCATCTACTGCCCCAACTACACCCAGCAGCTGGTCGCCATCTGCACCGCCGCCGCTGAGCTTGGCTACACGGGCAAGGTTATCAACGGTCTGGACGCCGCTCCCTCCTTCAACACCACCTATGGCGGCGACTGCTCCAACGTCTACTTCATCAACAACATCAATACGGAAGATGAGACCACCGCTGCCATGATCGAGCAGATCGCCGACAAGGTCAGCGCACCCAACAAGTACTTCCTGGGTTACGACATCGTCATGGCCTGCAAGCAGTCCATCGAGAAGGTCGGTCTGGATGCTTCCGCCCTGTGCGAGGAGATGGCTTCCCTGGATTACACCGGTCTAACCGGCCACATCACCATTGATCCCACCACCCACATGCCCAAGGGTATGGGTATGTTCATGTACACCTACGACTACCAGACTCCCGTCATGCTGGAAGAATTTGCCGGCTGATCCTGCGGATATCCGCGCCAACTGAAAACCAGGGCTCCCATTGCGTTCCCTTGCGATGGGAGCCTTTTTCTAAGGATGCTCTGAGATGAAATTGACACGATCCGCTTTCAGCTAAAGTCGATTTTCTCAGAGTTTCCCTAATACTAAACTGGGAGGTAAACCATGTCGCTGCAGATCCTGATCAACGGCATAGCCACTGGTTCGATTTATGCACTGATCGCCACCGGCTTCGCATTAATCTTCAATATTCTGAAATTCTCCAACTTTTCCCACGGTGCGACCATGACGTCCTGTGCCTTCATTGCCTACTATCTTGCCGCCAGCAAGGGGATGGGCTTGCTGCCCACGCTGCTGGTTGCCGGTGCGGCCGGTGCGCTGATCTCGCTGTTCGGTGAGTTCGTCGGCTTCCGCCGCATTCTGAAAAACCATTCCTCCGCCACCTATTTCTTTGTCTCGTCCATCACCCTGGGTACTTTGTATGAAGGACTGGTCACCATCAAGGCCGGTTCCAATTTCTTCAATTTCCCCGCTTTTTTCAAAAATCCCACCATCAAGGCCGGCGGCATGGTAATCTCCACCAGCGACGCCATGATGCTCATCATCAGCGCCGTCGCCCTGCTTGTGTTGGCATACATCATCCAGAAAACCCGTATTGGCCGCGCCCTGCGCGCCGTTTCCTTTGACCGCGACACTGCCCAGCTTATGGGCATCGATTCCACCCGTATCATCCAGCTCGCTTTCGTCCTGTCCGGCATCCTGGCTGGCATCGCCGGTGTGTTCCTGGGCATTAAGTACACCCTGTATCCGTCGCTGGGTTCTCTGGTCGTCAAGGGCTTTATCGCCTCCGTCATCGGCGGCCTCGGCAGTCTGACAGGCGCCGTGATCGGCGCACTGCTTCTGGGTATTACGGAAACCCTGCTGCTGAGCCTGCTTGGCTCCGGCTATTCCACCATCGCCACGTTTGCCATTATGCTGGTGTTCCTGCTGGTTCGTCCCCAGGGCATTGCCGGCAGCAACGTGCAGGAAAAAGCGTAAGGAGGAGGAAGAATATGTCTGCATTGGTATCCAACATCCTCACTCAGGTATTTATTACGCTGATTGCCGTCGCCGGTGTCTATGTTCTGACCGGTCTGACCGGTATGTTCAGTCTCGGCCAGGCCGCGTTCATGGCCATCGGCGCCTACGCTTCCGGACTGCTGGTGCTGCGGGCGCATCTGCCCATTGCACTTGCCTGTGTTCTTGCCGTTGTGATGGCGACCGGCGTGGGCTTTCTCATCGGCTACCCCGTCGTCCGTCTGCGCCGGGACTACATTTCGCTGGTAACGCTGGGCTTCGGCGAGGCAATCGCCGCTCTGCTCAACCGCATGACCTTCCTCACCGGCGGTGCCTCCGGCCTTACCGGAATCCCCCGCACGGTTGGTCTCGGCATCACCGCCGTTTCCGCGGTTGTGGTTCTGACCCTGGTCGCCTTCTTCAAAAACAGTAAATACGGCCGTCAGTGCATCGCTCTGCGGGGCGATGAGCTTGCCGCCAAGGCCATGGGCATCAACGTCACCAAGGTCAAGATGACCGCGTTTCTTCTAAGCGTGGCGCTGACCAGCTATTCCGGCTGCCTGTACGCCTTCTATATGTCCTACGTCGACCCCACCGGCTTCGGTTGGAAGAAGAGCGCCGACTGGGTCATCATGGTCTTCTTCGGCGGCGTCAACAGTCTCACCGGCTCGACCCTGGGTGCCTTTATTCTGAGCGCTCTGCCCCAGGCGCTGCGCAGCCTACAGAGCTACCGCTATGTCATTTACGCCATTCTGGTTCTGATCATCCTGAACTTCAAGCCCTCCGGGCTTCTGGGCGAGTGGGAGCTGTCTCCCCGGAACATTCGCGCCCTGTTCACGAAGCGGAACAAGAAGACCGCAAAGAAGGAGGTATGACCCGTGGCTTTGCTGGAAGTTAAGAATATTTATAAGAGCTTCGGCGGCGTGGACGCCATTCAGGATTTTTCCATCGTCGCCAACGCCGGGGAGATCCACGGCATTATCGGCCCCAACGGCGCCGGTAAAACCACCATTTTCAACACCATTTCCGGCGTTTATTCCCCGGATAAGGGTCAGGTTTTCCTGAACGGTCAGGATATCACCAAGTCGGAGCAGCACAAAATCACCCGCATGGGCATGGGGCGTACCTTCCAGAACATCCGCCTTTTCAAGGGCCTGACCGTGGAAGAAAACGTCATGTGCGCCTTTGACCCCCAGAGCAAATATTCCATTCTCGGCGGTCTGCTGCCCACGCCTGCCCGCCGCGCCGAGGAAAAGCGCGGCCGCGCCCTTTGCGAAAAATATCTGGAAATCGTGGGTATGCAGGACTACCTCAACGAGCGCCCCGAAAACCTGTCCTACGGTATGCAGCGGCGCGTGGAAATCGCCCGGGCACTGATGTGCGAACCCAAAATTCTGCTGCTGGACGAGCCTGCCGCCGGTCTGAATCCCACCGAGGTGGGAGAGCTGACCGAGCTGATTCAGCGAATCTCCAAGGAAATCGGCTTTGGCATTCTGCTCATCGAGCATCGTCTGGAGCTGGTCATGAGCATCAGCGATTTGATTCATGTTCAGAACTTCGGCAAGACCATCGCCGTCGGCACTCCCACGGAGGTACAGCACAACCCCGAAGTGATCGAAGCGTATCTGGGTAAGGAGGAATAAGCCATGGCACCTTTGCTGAAAGTTACCAACCTGTCTGTCAGCTACGGCCACGTGGAAGCCCTGCGGGGCATTGATGTGGAGGTCAACAAGGGCCAGATCGTGTCCATCATCGGCGCCAACGGCGCCGGAAAGACCACGCTGCTGCGTACCATCTCCGGCCTTGTCAAGCCCCAGACGGGCAAGATCGAATTTGAAGGCGAGCCGCTTCCCAGGAAGCCCAGCCAGATCGTCGCCAAGGGCGTGGTTCACGTCCCCGAGGGGCGCAAATGCTTCTCCGGTCTGACCATCCGGGATAACCTGCTGGTGGGCGGTTATCTGTTCAAGGGCAAGAATCTGGAAGAGGACTTACAGGAGCAGTATAAGCTTTTCCCCATTCTGGAGGAGCGGAAAAACCAGTTTGCCGGTACACTCTCCGGCGGCGAGCAGCAGATGCTGGCAGTCGCCCGGGGTCTGATGAGCAAGCCCAACATTCTGCTGCTGGACGAGCCTTCCATGGGTCTGGCGCCCATCATTGTCAACCAGATCTACGATCTGATCGGCCAGATTCGGGATCGCGGAATCACCGTTCTGCTGGTTGAGCAGAACGCCCGGAAGGCGCTAGGAATCTGCGACTATGCCTACGTCCTGGAAAACGGAAAGATCAGCCTCCAGGGTTCCGGCAGCGACCTACTGCAATCCGACGAGGTGCGCAAGGCGTACTTAGGAGGCTAAGGCATGTTCACTCCCGACTTTGAGGTCGTCCATCTGGGGGTCAATACCGGGACCGAGGAGCAGGCCGTAGCCTGCGCCGGGATGTTTGAGACGCTGTTCTCTCTCCCCCCGAACCCCGCCAAGGAGAGCGCGGACGCCCGGTTTACCGGCACCCAGATCGAGTGGATGAAGGGGGAAGGCAGAGGCACCCATGGCCACATTGCCATCGCCACCTCGGATCTGCCCGCCGCGCGGGCTTATCTGGAGGGAAAGGGCTTCGCCTTTGACGACAGCTCCGTCAAGCGGTTTCCCGACGGAAGGATCCTCGTCATTTACTCCCGGGAGGAGATCGGCGGCTTTGCCATCCATTTGATGCAGCGCTGATACGAGTTTTTAATAAAACGCTTAAAAGCGTTTTATTAGGCCGCAGGATTGCGGCCACTGCCGCTAAAAAACGAAGTCAATACATTTCTTACCGCCGCCCAGGCGGTCTGCCGTGTAACGGCAGAATAAAATGATGAAATCATTTTATTAAGAAATAGTATTATCCCGCGAATCCTTCGCAGGCCGTCCGCAGAGGCGTGCGGGCAGCAGACGGCAATCCAAAAATGGCCTCCCGCCGTAAAGCGGGAGGCCATAAGAGGATATATTACTGTGCCAGAGTGCTGGTCTTGTACTTCGCGCTCTTCTTCAGGAACAGCACCAGGAAGCCGACCGCGGCGATAACACCGGCGACAACGGCGATGGGATAGTACACGCTCTCGGCAATTCCCATAGGCTTCCACAGCAGGCCGAGGCACTCGCCGGCCGCGAAGAAGTAGGTGATGGAAACGCCGGTCATGAAGGTGGCAGGAACCGCGCAGATCCAGTAGTTGCGCTTGTTCTGTGCCAGATACATGGCAGCCGCCCACAGAGCGATCATGGCCAGAGTCTGGTTGGACCAGGAGAAGTAACGCCATACCACGGAGTAGTCGATCTGGCAGATGATGGCACCGACGCCCAGCAGGGGGACGGTCAGAAGCAGACGCTTCTTCCAATCCTTCTGGTCGATCTTGAACCAGTCGGCCAGCGTCAGGCGGGCGCTGCGATAAGCGGTATCACCGGAGGTGATGGGGCAGGCAATAACGCCCAGCATGGCCAGGATGCCGCCGATCTTGCCCATGGTGGTGGTGCAGATCTCGTAAACAACAGCGTTCACACCGGCGCCGGCGTCCAGCAGAGCCTGGGTGTTCTCGTAGAAGGAAACACCGGCAGCCGCCCAGACCATGGCAATAATGCCCTCGGCGACCATCGCGCCGTAGAACACCTTGTGACCCTGCAGCAGCGGGCCATCATGGGAGACTGCGTGGCGTGGAAGCCGGAGATGGCGCCGCAGGCCACGGTGACGAACATGAACGGCCAGATGTGGATGTTCTTAGGATGCTGGTTGTTGAAGTTGTTCCACAGCTCGGGCATCTGATACTCATGGGCGAACAGCAGAACACCCGCAACACCGACGGCCATGATAATCAGGCAGATACCGAAGATGGGGTAGATCTTGCCGATGACCTTGTCGATGGGAACGAAGGTGGCGATGAAGTAGTAGATGATGATGACCCACAGCCAGAAGGTAGCGTCCAGCTTCTCGGGGGTCAGCAGAGCCAGCAGACCGGCGGGACCCTTGGAGAACACGACGCCGACCATGACCAGCAGGATGACGGAGAACACGCGCATGACCTGCAGCATGACCTTGCCCAGATAAGTACCGGTGATCTCGGAGATGCTGGCGCCCTTGTGCCGCATGGACAGCATACCGCACATGTAGTCATGGACGCCGCCGGCGAAGATGGTACCGAAGACGATCCACAGATAGACGACAGGTCCAAACAGAGCACCGTTCAGAGCGCCGAAGATGGGGCCGAGACCGGCGATGTTCAGCAGCTGAACCAGGAAGATCTTCCAACCCTTCATCGGGACGAAGTCAACACCGTCGTTGAGCGTGATGGCAGGCGTCTCCCGGTCGTCAGAGCCAAAGATCTTGTCTACGCGCTTGCCGTAGAAGATGTAGCCGACGACCAGAGCTGCAATGCAGAGAATGAAAGTAAGCATAGGTTTCCTCCTTAGTTTAGTTACCCTGCGGTGGCGTATCACCGCCTGGCGAGTATTATTATATGTCTAAACCGTGAACAAATCAACCCTTAGTATGGCGAAAAAAGATTTTCGTAGCATTAAACAAATTTATGGCGGTTTTTTTCCTTCCGGGGAGTGGCGTGACCCTGATTTTTTCGTCAGATTGCATAAAACAGCACGCAGAAGAACTGAAGCAGCGCCCCTAAGTCGACGAAAATGTGAAATACGGAGTGCATCCACTTTTTGCGCTTGCCCAATCCATACAGAACGGAGCCGACCGTGTAGGCAATGCCGCCCAGCAGCAGAAGCAGAAAACCCGGGAAGGTCAGCGCCTGCAGCGCCTGTTTCGCAAAGAAAATGATCGCCCAGCCCATGCCGATGTAGCAGATCATGGAAAAGACCCGGTATTTCTTCAGGTCGATGGCCGTCAGGGTCGTGGCCAGCGCCACCATGCCCCACTCAAAGCCGAACAGCACCCAGGCGAGGACAGGGTTCTCCGGGCGGATGGCGGACAGCAAAATCACGGTGTAGGTTCCCGCAATGAGGAAATAAATGGTGCAGTGGTCAAGTACCTGCATCACCTTTTTGCCCAGGGTGGGCTTCAGGCCGTGGTAGACGCTGGAAATGGTGAACATGGTGACCATGGCGCTGCCGTAAATGGCGGAGGTGACGACGCCCCAGGGATTGGCGTGGAGGGCGGCGAAAATGACGCACAGCGTCAGCGCCACGACGCCCACGGCGCCGCCGACGATGTGGGTGACCATGTTCATGATCTCTTCGCCCCGGCTGTAATCCGGGAGCTGGCGGTCGGACAATTTCGTTCGTTTCATAGTGTTTCCTTTCTTTGTATAGTGATTCCTTTCTTTGTGAAGATGGCAGGAGTATAGCACATTTTTCACAAAAAAGAAACCGCCATTTTGTCGAGTTCTCTCCCCGGCGGAGAAATTCGGTTTCTACCGGGGTGAGAAGTGGATACGGGGTTGACAAATGTCCTTCCATACAATACAATTCTCCTAGTCACGGCGTAAAGTACGCCGTTTTTTGCATAGAATAGAGAGGGTTCGAGCTATGAAAAAGATACCGTTTTTGACTCTGGAAAAAGCAAAGGAAATCCGCGAGCAGATCCCCACCCCCTTTTACGTTTACGACGAAGCCGGCATCCGCGCCAACGCCCGGGCGCTGAAGGCGGCGTTTTCCTGGAATCCCGGATTCCGGGAGTATTTTGCCGTCAAGGCCACCCCCAACCCCTTCCTGCTGAAAATCCTCCACGAGGAGGGCTGCGGCTGCGACTGCGCCACCTATACGGAGCTTCTGCTGTCCGAGGCCGTTGGCATCACGGGACATGACGTGATCTTTTCCTCCAACGATACGCCGGCGCTGGATATGCGCAAGGCGCGGGAGATGGGCGTATACATCAATCTGGACGACGCCACCTATGTGGATTTTCTGGCGTCCATGGGTCCGGTTCCCGAGACGGTGTGTCTGCGGTATAACCCGGGCGGCTCCTTCTCTCTTGGCAACACCATCATGGATATGCCCCGGGACGCCAAGTACGGCATGACCGAAGACCAGATGGCGGGCGCCATCACCCGGCTGATGAAGCTGGGCACGAAGCACTTCGGCGTTCACGCCTTCCTCGCCTCCAATACCACCACCAATGA
>ERZ1026884.1432-NODE-1432-length-12749-cov-3.464629_pt1 | contig 12749 bp, 12 predicted proteins | sample MGYA00380172_ERZ1026884 | MGnify/ENA primary metagenome ERZ1026884 (study PRJEB33269, sample SAMEA4719808) | human gut metagenome | biome: human-associated habitat; feature: organic feature; material: feces | place: Cameroon | collected 2013-10 ... | reverse complement strand
GTCGGCAGCGTCAGATGTGTATAAGAGACAGCTGCAGAAGGCTTGCGAAGAATATGGCATTACCATTCTCGCTCAGGAGCGGGATCTGACTCTGACTGGTTCGGCTGCCGGTGGTATGGACATTGTAAACCGCTTCCTGGCGACTTACCCCGAGTGCGACGGCATCATCATCCAGGGTCGTACACACTCCTGCCTGGCAGGTGTCGTCAACGGTTTGGCCGATGCCGGCAAGACTGCGGACATTCCCATTTTCGCCATTGACTGCAACATTAACCAGACGGAGTACTTCAAGAACGGACAGGAAGCCGGCGTCATCGGCGGCCATCACCTCGGCGGTATGTACGGCGTCATCCTTCTGACGAATATCATGAACGGCACGCCCCTAACCAACGAAAAGGTATACCTCCTGAACAGATATGTCGAGCTTACCACCTATGAGCAGTGCGTGGAATGGGCTTATCACATCTGGGACAACAACGCCTATACCGGCGAGGAAATCCTGCCCTACATCAAGGCCTACAACCCCAACGCAACCTATGAGGATCTGGTCGCTCTGACGGAGTCCTACAGCCTGGATGACATCATTGCGCGGCATGGCCACGCTCCCGTAGAATCGTAAATTTCGATAAGAGGTTCGTTTTCATGTGCCGCCGGCAGGCCGGCGGCACATCCTCAATACTTCCACCAATGGGAGGGAACAACTAGTGAAGAGAATAAAAAATAGACTGACCTCAGTGCTGGCTTTTGTGGCGATTCCCGGCGCAGTGTACCTGCTGTTTCTGATTTTGCGTCCTGCGGCCTTCGGGAAATTCTCCATGCTGGGCATGCTGATCACCCAGTCTTTTATCAATAGCATTATTGCCTGGGGACTTTCTTTCAGCATGACGGCGGGCAATCTGGATCTATCGATCGGCGCACAGATTTCCGTTTCGACGATTGTGGGATGTCTGCTTTCGCAAAAGATCGGAATGCCGGGGTTAATCTTGGGATGTGTAGGAACTTCCTTGGTGGTTGGAGTGATTAAGGTATTGCTGATGCGGGTAATCCGGATGTCCTCAATGGTCATCAGCATTGCTTATGCGCTGATTCTGGCGTCCATAGGCGGCGTGATTGGCGGCAGTGAAATTCTGGTGATCAGTACGGAGCACACCATTCTCGGACGTTTTCCCGCGAATGTAATCATTTTCCTTAGTATGGGCGCGATTATGTTCTTCCTGCAAAAATACAGCGTTTACGGCGCAAAGGCTCGTGCAGTCGGCGGAAATCCGGCGCTGGCAGAATCGGCGGGCATTTCTACGATTCAGACGCAGAGTGTAGCCATTATGCTTGCGGCCGTGTACGGCGGCATTGCTGCGCTGCTTTCGCTGAGCTATGGAACGGGTACTTCCATTGAAAATGGCTTGGATACGATAGGTACGGCATTTCAGGCAATGCTGGGTGTGTTTGTCGCAGGGTTTATCTCCAAGCAGGTAAACATCGTATTTGGTATTTTTGCGGGAATTCTCTCCTTGAATATTCTGCAAACGGGATTGGTTGCTGTGAATTTCGATACGAATTTGAAGAACACGATCACCGGCTTGTTCCTGATTATTCTGATGGCAGTTACGGAAATGCGTAAGGTTTCTGCGGAAGAGAAGATGCACCGTGACGCATTTAAGGCCAATTCCATGAAGCGCAAACAGGTTCAGGCAGCAGATAGATAGGAGGCAAGCTTGTGTATCTTTTGAAAGGACACGTCATAGACGGGAATGCTGATACACCGATTGAATCCGGTGCAGTCGCAGTCGATGGAGATAAAATCCTTTGGGTAGGCGAAGAGAAGACTGGCGAGGCTATGTTCCCGCAGGCACAGCACATTGCGGTGGAGAACGGGACCATTATGCCGGGGCTGATCGATACCCATGTGCATATCGGCGGAATGATTGGGAAGCCCTTTATGGTTTCTCCCCATGAGGCGACCGTTCGGGCACTTCCCAAATTGAAGGAAATGCTGTATAGCGGCTATACAGCCCTTCGTGAGTGCGGTGGCATCGGCGTTTACATCCGCGGTTGTCAGGAAGAAAGACTCTTTGAAAGTCCCCGTATCAACTCGGCAGGTATGGGCGTGTTTCAGACGGGCGGCCACGGAGACGTGACCAGAGGAATGCTGTTCCCCGCGAGTCTGCCCAAGAATACGCTGGTTTCCTGGGGGCTGGTTGCAGACGGCGAAGCGGAGGTTCGGCAGCAGTGCAGACGGACGCTGAGTCAGGGCGCGGATTTTATTAAAATTGCCACGTCTTCTGGAGTAAACAGCAATTGCAAAACCGTAAACAAGGTGGAATTTTCCGATAAAGAGGTTCGGGCTGCGGTAGAAGAAGCGGAGCATTTCGGCACGTATGTTGCTTCCCATGCGGTTAGCAACGGCGGAATTAAGCTGGCTGCCCGAAACGGCGTCAGAACCATTGAGCACGCGACGTTTCTGGACGAGGAAGCCATTGACCTGATCCAGAAGGCGGATGCGTATGTAGTTCCCACATTTGGCCTTGCGAAGGTGCAGTTTGATATGCGGGATCATCTTGATCCAATCGTCGGAAGGAAAATTGCGATTGCATATGAGGAGCACTGCCGAACCTGGGAGCTGGCCGTGAAGAACCATCTTAAGATCGGCGTCGGAACGGATTTCTTCCCGGGACCGGACAACGCAATGGAACTGCAGTTGCTGACGGAATTGGGAATGAGCCCCATGGCGGTCATTCAGGCGGCGACGAAAGTAAATGCGGAAATTATTATGCGGGATGATCTTGGTACGATCGAGCCGGGGAAACTGGCAGATTTGATTGTCGTATCGGGCGATCCCCTGAAGGACATTACGCTTCTACGCGATCCGGAGAATGTGAAGCTGGTCATGCAGGGCGGAGAAATCAAAAAACAGCTTCCGGCATAAATACATCTTCCCCGATATTACCCCCAAACCACATTAACTGTCCCGTAAAGGGGCAGTTAATGTGGTTTTTGCCGTCAAACCGGGACGGACGTGAAAATCTGTGAGCGCAAAAAAAAGACGGCGTTTACAGGAATTGTATGTTGGCCACCTGGGGCGGGAGAGAACTCCCTCTTGATTTCCTATAAACCTTGCTGTATAATAGGAATTAAAGAATTCTACCTGGAGGAACCTGTTATGTTGATTTCCACAAAGGGGCGGTATGCCCTGCGCGTGATGATAGACCTGGCCGAGCATCGGTCGGGGGAGTTTATTTCCCTGAAAGAGATTGCCCAGCGGCAGGAGATTTCCGAGAAATATCTGGAGAGCATCATCCGGATGCTGGTAAAGGCGAAGGCCGTGGAGAGCCTGCGGGGCAATGGCGGCGGATACCGGCTGACGAAAAAACCCGAGCAGTACACGGTGGGCAGCATTCTGCGGCTGACGGAGGAATCCCTCGCCCCGGTATCCTGTCTGGAGGAGAACGCCGGAACCTGCTCCCGATCGGGACAATGCCGCACGCTGGCGCTGTGGCAGGGGCTGGATAAGGTGATTCAGGATTACCTGGAAAGCGTGACCCTTGCCGATCTGATCGAGCAGTGTCCCGCGGGGGACGACTACGTAATATGAACCGAACCTGCCCGTTCCGCGCTTGATGGGAGGAGGTACAGCCACTTGGCTCTCCCTCTGGGAGAGCTGTCACCGAAGGTGACTGAGAGGGCGCTACACCCCCGTTTCCCCTCTCCGTCTTTGCTGCGCTCAGCCACCTCTCCCATTGGGAGAGGCAAGGGGTGCTGTTCCATTCCGTGGGGCGGGCTTTTATCCAACAATTCGATAAGCCTATATTTCCTATCAGAAAAATAGGAAAATATTTTTCCAAAACCTATTGACAAGATAGGGAAGTGGGTGTATTATCTAGCCATCGAATCTGAGCAGCGAAACGAAAGGAGCGGATTGCAATGTTTGAAGTCAATTCTTATGCAGCACAGTCTTGTTGTCGAATGCGTATCTCCCGGGCATATCCGTATGGCGGGGTGCATTCGTATACGCTTTTCTGCACCTGAAACATGATTTTTCCGAAGGGATATCATAACGCCGTTTGCCCGGGAGCTACCAGAAGCCCCGGCATTTTTTTGTGCTTGGATTCCCTGATTTTATTGATTTTAACGAAAAGAGAGAACTTTTTTATGAAAAATCTGATTAAGAAAATCGGAGCCGTTTTCCTGAGCCTGACCGTCGCCGCCTCCCTGCTTGCCGGCTGCGGCGCAAAGACGACCGAACCTGACGCATCCGCAGACAAGGGTACCTTCCGTACGTTGGAGGAGATCAAGTCCAGCGGCACCATCAACATCGGCGTATTCTCCGACAAGAGCCCCTTCGGCTACGTGGACGAGAACGGCGAGTACCAGGGCTATGACGTATACTTCGCCAACCGCATCGGGCAGGATCTGGGCGTGAAGATCAACTACGTCTCCACCGAGGCCGCCAACCGCATTGAGTATTTGCAGACCGGCAAGGTGGACATCATCCTTGCCAACTTCACCGTCACCCCCGAGCGGGCGCAGGAAGTGGACTTCGCCCTTCCCTATATGAACGTGGCGCTGGGCGTCGTTTCTCCCGAGGACGCGGTGATCACGTCCCTGGACGAGATCGGCGCTGACGATGAGGTCATTGTGATCTCCGGCACCACCGCCGAGACCTATCTGGAAAAGAACAACCCCGAGATCAAACTGCAAAAGTATGATGCCTACGCCGAAGCCAAGACCGCCTTTGAAAACGGCAACGGCGTGGCCTGGGCCAACGACAACACCGAAGTCATCGCCTTCTCCATTGAGAATCCCGGCTATGTGGTGGGCATCCCCTCCCTGGGCAGTGCGGACACCATCGCCCCCGCCGTCACCAAGGGCAACACCACCCTGCTGAACTGGCTGAACGACGAGATCAAGACCCTGGGCAAGGAAAACTTCTTCCACGCCGACTACGAGGCAACCCTGCTGGACACCTACGGTAAGGACTACGAGGACACCCTGGTGGTTGAGGGCGGCGCAGCCGCCGGTGCCGAGGTTGCGGAAACCGTAGAGCCCAAGGGCACCATCACCGTGGCCGCCTCTCCCACGCCCCACGCGGAAATCCTGGCCGAAGCCGCAAAAATTCTTGCCAAGGAAGGCTGGACGCTGGAGGTCACCGAGTTTGAGGACTATGTGCAGCCCAATCTGGTGGTAGACAGCGGCGAAATTGACGCCAACTACTTCCAGCACACCCCCTATCTGGACGACTTCAATGAGAAGAAGGGCACCGACCTGGTTGCCGTGGCCGTCATCCACTATGAGCCTTTCGGCATCTATCCGGGCACCAAGACCGCGCTGAGCGATCTGACCGACGGCGACGTGATCGCGGTTCCCAACGACACCACCAACGAAGCCCGCGCTCTGCTTCTGCTTCAGGACAACGGCGTCATCAAGCTGGCCGACGGTGCGGGTCTTGCCGCCACCGTCAAGGATATTGTGGAGAATCCCCACAACGTGAAGATTCAGGAGCTGGAAGCCGCCCAGGTTTCCCGGGTCAAGGACGAGGTTGCCTTCGTGGTGCTCAACGGCAACTACGCCCTGCAGGCGGGCTTCTCCGTCGCCCATGACGCCGTGGCCCACGAAACCAGCGCCTCCGCCGCTGCCAAGACCTACGCAAATGTCCTGGTGGTGAAGGCGGGCAACGAGAATAACGAGGGCGTTCAGGCGCTGGTCAAGGTTCTCAAGTCCGACGAGATCAAGCAGTTTATCAACGACACCTATGACGGTGCGGTGATTCCGTTCGAGGACTGACAAATAAGCGGGCAGCCGCAGAATGCGGCTGCCCTGCTGTGCTATCTTGAATATGGGGTGACGACATGGCGCAAACCTATCTGGAAGTTCATAATCTGTGTAAGACCTTCACGGCGAAAAACGGCAGCGTGGAGGCGTTGAAAGGTGTGTCCCTCTCCATCGGCAAGGGGGAGATTTTCGGCGTGATCGGCCTGTCCGGCGCGGGCAAGAGTACGCTGGTGCGATGTATGAATCTGCTGGAGCGTCCCGACAGCGGGGACGTCCTGCTGAACGGGGAAAGTCTGCTGAAGCTGAGCAAAGAGCAGCTTCGCCTGCGCCGGCAGAAAATCGGCATGATCTTCCAGCATTTTAATCTGCTGGAGCAGCAGACGGTGCTGGAAAACGTCTGCTTTCCCCTGGAGATCCGGGGGATTCCCAGAAAAGAGCGGCGGGAAAAGGCTCTGGAGCTGCTGGAAAAGGTGGGGCTGGCGGACAAGGCGAGCGCCTATCCCGCCCAGCTTTCCGGCGGGCAGAAGCAGCGGGTAGCCATCGCCCGGGTGCTTGCCAACGAGCCGGAGGTCATATTATGTGACGAGGCCACCAGCGCCCTTGACCCGGAGACCACCCAGACCATTCTGAGGCTGCTGAAAAGCATCCGGGATACGTTTGGCATCACCATCGTGGTCATCACCCACGAAATGCGGGTGATTCAGCAGGTCTGCACCCGGGTGGCGGTGCTGGACGGCGGGCTGGTACAGGAGGAGGGCAGCGTTGCCGACATCTTTGCCCATCCCGCGTCCCGGGCGGCCAAGCGGCTGCTGCTGATCGAAGACGAGGAGGAAGAAAGCTATGCTGGATAAAGCGATGATCGAAATGATGACCCAGGGCATCTGGGATACCTGCTACATGACCCTCGTCTCCACCTTTTTCGGCTACGTCATTGGCCTGCCCCTGGGCATCGCCCTGACGCTGACGGACGAAAACGGCATTACCCCCAATCGGGCAGTTTACCGGGTGCTGGATATCATCATCAACGTCACCCGGAGCGTCCCCTTCCTGATTCTGCTGATTGCAGTGATGCCCCTGACCAAGCTGCTTGTGGGGAAAAGCTACGGCTCCACGGCTACCATCGTTCCTCTGACGCTGGCTGCGGCGCCGTTGGTCGGCAGAATGGTGGAGTCCTCTCTGAAAGAGGTTCCCGCCGGAGTTATTGAGGCGGCGCTGAGCATGGGCGCGAAAACCGGCACCATCGTCCGGAAGGTGCTCATCGGCGAAGCCAGAACCTCCCTGCTGGTGGGCGGCACCATCGTTCTCGGCACGGTGCTGGGCTACTCCGCCATGGCGGGCGTCATCGGCGGCGGCGGACTGGGGGACATCGCCATCCGCTACGGCTACTACCGCTACGACACCGGGGTCATGCTGGTGACGCTGGTATTCATCGTCGCCATCGTGCAGCTCCTGCAAGGCATGGGCAATCTGGCGGCGCGGAAGATCGATCATAGAAAATAACAGAAACTCCGTATAAACTGGAAACCGGAGGGTGCTTATGGATTTTGAGGTTATGAGAGCCTACCTGCCAAGGTTTTGGGACGCGCTGCTGCTGACGCTGCGAATCGGCTGGCAGTGCGTTGCCTTGGCTTTGGTGCTGGGCGTTGCCTGCGCGGTGGCGGTGCATTGGAAAATTCCCGTGCTGCGGCAGATTGTCGGCGGATATATTGAGCTGTTTCGCAATACGCCTTTGCTGGTGCAGCTGTTTTTCCTGTACTTTGCCCTGCCCAAAATCGGCGTCCGCATTTCCGCGGAAACCTGCGGCAAGCTGGGACTGGGGCTGCTGGGCGGCGCGTACATGGCGGAGACCTTCCGCAGCGGACTGGAAAACATTCCCATTATCCAGACGGAAAGCGCCCAGAGTTTAGGACTGCGCCCGGCGCAGGTGTTCGGCTATGTGATTCTGCCCCAGGCAGTGACCTCCAGCGTCCCCGGATTGCTGGCGAATCTGATTTTCCTCCTCAAGGAAACCAGCGTGTTTTCCACCATCAGTCTCATGGATTTGATGTTCACCGCGAAAGACCTGATCGGCATGTACGCCAAAACCATTGAATGCCTGACTATGCTCGTGGCTTTCTATCTGGTTATGCTCCTTCCCGTGTCCATTCTGGGAAGCTGGCTGGAAAGGAGGCTGCGCTATGCAGAGTTTGGGAATTGACGTTCTGTTCAAGGGGACGAACTTCCTGCGGCTGCTGGGCGGATTGTGGGTGGCGCTGCGCATCAGCCTGATTTCCGTCGCCATCAGCATCGTGCTGGGCATTGGGATGGGAATGCTCATGACCTCCAAAAGCCGGATTTTGAAGGTCATTTTCCGGGTTTATCTGGAAATTGTCCGGATTATGCCCCAGATGGTGCTGCTGTTTGTGGTGTATTTCGGCACGACCCGGGTCTTCGGCTGGAATCTGGAAGCGGAAGCGGCGGCCATCATTGTGTTCAGCTTCTGGGGGACGGCGGAAATGGGCGACCTGGTGCGGGGCGCGCTGCAAAGCATCCCCGTTATTCAGTGGGAGAGCGCCCAGGCGCTGGGCATGAAGCCCATTCAGGTGTACACGCTGGTGATTCTGCCCCAGACCGTCCGGCGGCTGATTCCGCTGTCCATCAATCTCATCACCCGGATGGTGAAAACCACCAGCCTCGTCATGATGATCGGCATTGTGGAGGTGCTGAAGGTCGCCCAGCAGATCATCGAGGCCAACCGGCGCACCTCCCCCAACGCCGCCTTCGGGGTATTCGCGGTGGTATTCTTGCTGTATTTCCTGATTTGCTGGCCCATCAGCCGCCTGGCGGGGTACTTGGAGAAAAGGTGGTCATAACTGTGGAAAATGTGCTGTTAAGCGTGCGGCATCTGAAGAAAACCTTCGGGGACCACGCGATTTTTGAAGATTTTAATCTGGACGTCCACAAGGGGGAGGTGGTCGTCATCATCGGTCCCTCCGGCTGCGGAAAAAGCACCCTGCTTCGCTGCCTGAACGGCCTGGAGCCGATTCAGGGGGGCGAAATTCTGCTGGACGGAGAGCCGGTTCTCCGGGAAAGCAAATCCATCACCCGGATGCGGCAGAAGATCGGCATGGTCTTCCAGAGCTATGAGCTGTTTCCCCACAAGACCATTCTGGAAAACATCCTGCTCGCGCCCATGAAGGTGCAGAAGCGCCCCCGCAGCGATGTGGAAAAAGAAGCGCTGGAGCTGCTGGAACGGGTGGGACTTGCCGACCGGAAGGACGACGGCGGACAGAAGCAGCGGGTGGCCATCGTCCGGGCGATGTGTATGCACCCGGAAATTCTGCTGCTGGACGAGATCACCGCAGCCCTCGACCCGGAAATGGTGCGGGAGGTGCTGGACGTGGTTTTGTCTCTGGCCAAAGCGGGCAGTACCATGGTCATCGTCACCCACGAGATGAACTTTGCCCGGGCCATTGCCGACCGGATCCTGTTCATTGAAAACGGCGCGGTGGTGGAGCAGTCCGACGACCCGAAGGCCTTCTTTGCAAGCCCGGAAACCGACCGGGCAAAGGCGTTTCTCAAATCCTTCGATTACGAATAACGGAGAATCAGGATGCTGAATCCATTGTCCAGAACCGAGCTGCTGCCGGGCAGGGACGCCATGGAGCGCCTTGCCGCGTCCCGGGTGGCGGATATCTACAAGACCCGGGTTGATCCTCCGGCGCGGGTCATGCGCCGGGAGCTGAAAAAGCGGGCCATCCGGAAATGAAAGGCCGTCTATTCCGAGGAGCAGCCTCTTCGCCTTATTGAGGACATGGCCATCAGCTGCCGGGCGCACTGCATCTGCCCTCCCGGCACCAAGAGCCACTGTACCGACCGCCGGAACCGTCATAAGCAGAAGAATGCCGCCGCACGATTCCGTTCCCGGAACGTGCGGCGGCGTTGTACAATTTGGGGTAGACGTGCATGCTCATAACTTCATCTGCGCCAGACAAATGCTTTTCAGCTCCCTTACAGCCGCGGCGGCGGGGTGCTGTGTGGATTCTACCATGCAGACTTTGCGCAGCGGGACGGTTTCCGTCAGGTCGATGCGGTATATGGAATGTCCCCAGTCTTCCTCCGACGGAAAGGACGCCGGGACGAAGCCGATTCCTAAATTTGCCTTCACCATGGGAAGTATCTGATCCGCCGTGGCCGCTTCGATGTCCGGCTCAAAGGGGACGTGATGCTCCGCAAAAAACTGCCGGTAGAACCGGTAGCCGCTGCCATCCGCACCAAGAGAGATCATGGGGTGCTTCGCCAGCACGTCCAGCGTGACCGGAGTACCCGTCAGGGCGCGGTAGGCGCTGCCGCATACGGCAATCTCCTGCACGTCCGCCAGGGGGGTGCTTCGCAGTTTGTCCGTCATGTCGATGGGCGACGTGACGAAGGCCAGGTCCGCAAGGCCGTTTTTCAGCTCGTCAATGGCGGCCGGAGTGGAGCCGTTGAACAGCTTGATGTGGACGCCGGGGTAGCGTCCCCGGAATTGGGACAGCACCGGAAGAAGGAAAACGTGCAGCGCGATCTCCGTCGCAGCGATCCGCAGAATTCCGCCGTCCAGTCCGCCGCCGCGAAGCAGCGCTTCCTCCCCCGCCTGAAGCTGCTCAAAGGCCGCGCTGACGTGGCGGTACAGGGTCTCCCCTTCGGCGGTCAGCTCCACATGGCGGTTGTTCCGAAGAAACAATGTGCAGCCCAGCTCCCGCTCCAGATTCTTGATGATCCGGGTGATGTTGGGCTGACTGTTCCCCAGGGCGTTCGCCGCCTGGGTAAAGCTTCGGGCTTTGGCGGTATAGTAAAAAACACGGTAGGCCTCGTAGCTGATATTCATAGATTTCTCCATATCAATTTGATATTACGCTATAAGAAATATATATTTTACATATCGTTCCATTTGGATTATAATGTGCCTTCGGTTAGAAGTCAATCAGAAATTGGAGGTTTTTATCGTGGAATTGCGGATGATTCTGCCCCCGCGTACCGCTGCGGGACTTTCATGGCAGCGTCGTCTGCTTCCACGGGAAGGAAGGTCGTCATGAATAAGGATTTAACGGTGGGGAATCCGTCAACGGTTCTCTGGAAATTCTGTCTGCCCCTGTTCGGCAGCATCGTGTTTCAGCAGCTTTACAACATTGCCGACAGCTGGGTGGCGGGGAAATTTATCGGGCAGAATGCCCTCGCCGCCGTGGGCAACAGCTACGAGATCACCCTGATCTTCATTGCCTTCGCCTTCGGCTGCAACATCGGCTGCTCCGTACTGGTATCCCAGCTGTTCGGCGCGCGGGAATATGGCGATGTAAAGACCGCCGTGTCCACCGCCGCGCTGTCCAGCGGCGTGGTTTGCCTGCTGCTGATGCTGGTGGGCATTCTCGGCTGCGACGGCCTGCTGACGCTGATCAACACCCCGGAGGAAGTGTTCGCCGACTCTGCGCTGTATCTGGATATCTACGTCTGGGGTCTGCCCTTCGTATTTTTCTATAACATTGCCACGGGCGTTTTCTCCGCCCTGGGAGACAGCAAGACGCCCTTTATCTTCCTGGCGGTGTCCTCCTTGAGCAACATCGCCGTGGACATTCTGTTCGTCACTGCCTTCAAAATGGGCGTGGCAGGCGTGGCCTGGGCGACCTTCCTGTGCCAGGGCATCAGCTGCGTGCTGGCGGTGGCCGTGGTCATTCGCCGGTTGAAGCAGTTGCCCAGCGAGGGGAAGATGGTACTGTTTTCCGGGGAGCTGCTGGGACGGTTCGTGGTCATCGCCATTCCCAGCGTTTTGCAGCAGAGCTTCATCTCCGTGGGGAATATCCTGATCCAGAGCGTCATTAACCGCTTCGGCACGGACATTATGGCAGGCTATTCCGCTTCCGTGAAGCTGAACAATCTGGTCATCACCTCGTTTACCACCATCGGCAACGGCATTTCCAACTATGCCGCCCAGAATCTGGGCGCGGGCAAACTGACGCGGATTCAGGAGGGCTTCCGGGCGGCGCTGAAAATGGTGTGGCTGATCTGCCTGCCATTGGCAGCACTGTACTGCACCTGCGGCCGGGCGCTGATGAACTTCTTCATGGAGGACGCCACGGAGGCGGCGCTGGGCAGTGGAATGCGGTTTTTGTGGATACTGTCCCCCTTCTACTTTGTGGTCTCCGCCAAGCTGGTGGCGGACGGCATTCTCCGGGGAACGGGGAAAATGCGTCAGTTCATGACGGCGACCTTTACCGACCTGATTCTGCGGGTGGTGCTGGCCTTCGTGCTGTCCGGGACGGCGCTTGGTTCCACGGGCATCTGGTGCGCCTGGCCCATCGGCTGGATGGTGGCGACGGTGATTTCCATTCTGTTTTACAGAAAAGGCGAGTGGAACACCATACCGGAGGAAGTCCGTGAGGCACTGATGACGGAGAGTGCTTCAATGTAACATATACAAATTGCCGCGACAGTCACAAAAGGCTGTCGCGGCTGTTTTATGCTGTTGCGCCTGCACGATAAATCGATGATAATGGGCGGTGCCGCACTGCCCCGTCATCAGACCGGGCTGCGGGGAATGATGATGGCGGCGATGATGTACGCCAGGATACCGCTGCCGCCCATCAGGCTGAACAGCGCCCAGATCAGGCGCACCACGGTGGGGTCGATGCCGAAGTATTCGGCGATCCCGCCGCAGACACCGTCGATCATTTTGTTCTGATTGGATTTATACAGCTTCTTTTCCATAATGGCTGCCCTCATTTCTTTTTATTCCGGGTGGCTTGCAATGCCGCCGTAATTCATGATATGATTGTACCATAACACGGCAAGATTGGATAGACCGCTTTTGCGGTAAAATGTGTTTATTTTTCAGGTGTGCCCCGAAGCGCTGACCCGGCGGATACAGGCATTAAAGTGAAACGAAGCGTCTGCGGCCATTGACCGCAGACGCTTAAGGCAACACCGCACAATTCGGCAAGAAGTCTCAGACAGGATTTTTGCTCCAATTC
>ERZ1026884.1431-NODE-1431-length-12749-cov-3.589255_pt1 | contig 12749 bp, 6 predicted proteins | sample MGYA00380172_ERZ1026884 | MGnify/ENA primary metagenome ERZ1026884 (study PRJEB33269, sample SAMEA4719808) | human gut metagenome | biome: human-associated habitat; feature: organic feature; material: feces | place: Cameroon | collected 2013-10 ... | reverse complement strand
AATTATGTCAAAATTCTTAACTTAATGACATTGTTTGCTGTAGCTCTTTTTCTTTCACTCTCACTCTCACCATATGCTGTTATATTACCGCATTCAGGACATTTCTCTGCAATAGAGCTGATTTTCTTCCCACATACTGGGCACTCTGTCAGTCTTGTCTGAGGTCTCGCCGCATAATTGTTCGTGTTGTTATCCTGAGAGCCTGCTGACACCATATTTATTGGAGCCGCTCCATTTGCCTGCATATTTTGAATAAAACCAGCATCAACTAATTTACTGCCACAGTTTTCACAGAACATACTACCATCTGCATTATTTTTACCACAATTCTTGCAAAACATAATTTCATCTCCTTAGCTTTGATTTTTCATAACGGCTTGTCTTAACTAAACCAAAATAGTATTAGCAAGCCCTTTTAGCATAAGAGCCGATCTTGTGACCGGCTCCTATTCAGATCATTAATTTACTGTTCTGATGCTTCTTTTTTAGTTTTTCTTTTCTTTTTATAGATTACAAAACCTGTTGGTACAATTATTGCTGCTGCAACTACACCCAGCACACCATAAAACAGCGGCTTGTTCTCAAAGAAAAGAATGAAAGCGTTTGATGAAACTGTTATACCCTTGTAAATAAAATCAGTTGTATTGGTTCCACCATCTGTTCCGATGGAGCAGTCTGCACAAAGTATTGCAACCTGCTGATTTACGCCCTCCGGTACCTTAAATTTAATCTTTCCATCATTTCCATTCAGATACTTTGTAAGTTCATCGCCTGACATATCAGAAATGACTTTCTGTTCTTTTCCATCCTTGTCAAGTATTGTAACTTTGACATGTCCAAGCTTTCCTCCATCATCTGTAGGAACAAGAGTTACGTTCTGTGATGTTCCTCTGTAATTACCGTCTTCCTCAATTCCACTGATTGTGAAAGTTGGAGCTGTCTTATCAATTACAAAATCAGCTGAAACGTTTTTCAAATCACTATATGCCATTGATGTGGCTTTGTCCTCTGACTCAACGACGAGATTGTATTCACCTTCATCATCAAAAAGTGATTTATTTACAGCATACTCGTATCTGTACCAGCTTCCGTCTCCTCCTGACTCTGTTACCTTGTAGTCGTTACCTTCCTTAAGGGCATTGCCATTAAGCTTGATATTGTAGTTTAAGAGTTCATCAGCATTAGTCTCGTAGAATACGATATCCTCTGCAGTTTCCTGTACATAATAGTCATTAACTACATCCATTGAGTAATCATTTAATGCAAATGTTGAGCCATTTCTGTTGACAGAGAAATCAATGAGATTATCTCCATCCTGTAAGTTTACAGTTGAAGATACTCCATCTTCATCAACAATATTTACAGTATCATAAGCATTTCCAGCCTTGTCTACAGCTGCACATCTGAGTGAGTACATTCCATCCTCCTCGAGGTTTCCATACTCAATTCTCTCTCCATTTCCAACGGATGAAGCACTTCCTTCGATTTCTTTTGTTGCAAAAGAACCATTCTCATATACTACAGCTGTCAGTACCGGAGTAAATGTGCCAAAGTTGGTATCTGTGCATTCAATAGCAAAACCAATATTTCCATCCGTATTGTTTGCTGAATTAGGATTTATTCCACTTATTGTTATAGCAGGCTTGGTAAGATCAACACAGAAGCTCTGATTCTCAAGGTCAGTTGCCTTGTTACCCGCCTTATCTGTGTATGAAAGTGTCCATGTGTAAACAGCGTCTGATGCAAAACTGATTGTTGCCGTATGTGTATCACCGCTTCCTGACCAGCCACTTATTGTAGGAGCTGAAGCAGGATTTCCATTGTCTGTCGCATTCATTGTTAGGACAACTCTGCTTGTCTCAAAATTGTGCTCCTGAATTGTCACGGTAGCAGTTCTCTGCTCCTTATAAAAGCCAGCCTCTGCTGCATTATTATTATCATATGCTACTGAAATCACCGGAACAGTCTTATCTACAGTAAATTTTGTAGGTGCAAGTGAGTTGCCATAATTGACCTCACCGCTCTTGTTTCCTGCGATATCCTCTGCTGAAATATTGAAGGTATAATCAGCATCGTTTCCATAGTATATTGTAGCAATATTAACTGTGTCATCTCCGTTTCCAGAGCCACCAACTGTAGTCCATCCTGATATAGAAGGAACACCTCCGGCACTGGCCTCTATTACAGGGATTACCTTTGCAGGGTCAAAGTTACGCTCAGTAACCTTAACTGTTGCTGTTCTTGACTCCTTAAAGTAAGTATCATCTCCAAATGTTGTATCTCCACTGTTATTATCATAGCTTACTTCAATCGTAGGCGCCGTGATATCAATCTTGATTACATTTGTTGTCTTATAAGTGTTTCCTGCATTATCAACAGCTGTCACTTCGATCTGTACATCATTACTGTTGTTTAATCCCGCATCAACTGTGAAATTTCTTGATACTGACTTAGTCAGATCATTCAGGCTTCCTGCTGTTGCAGTGTATGTATACAAATCTCCTGTCTGTGTCTGCTGCCCCAGGCTTGTTACCTTGTATGATACACTTCTGATACCTGAAACAACACCTGTTGCTGCATTGTCCGATACTGACACGCCAACATTTACATTTGAAGCGTAGATGCCATTGATATCAGTCGGAAGTGTTACATTAATCTTTGGAGCCTGTGTATCAAGCACTGCTCCATTTGTGCTGACATATGATACATTTCCTGAATAATCTACAATCTTCAGATAGACAACATAGTTCATGTCATTTTCCGGTAAACTGATAGCATATGAGCCATCCTTACCAGTTGATTTCATCGGTGTCCATGATGTAACTCCTGACACATCCGCAAATACACCATCCTTGTTTGAAACGTTGTAGCTTACTTCTTTTACTCCGCTGAATTCATCTCTTACACTACCTGAAACATACATCTTTCCCTTAGAGAAACGCGAAATCTCGTATTTGCCACCATTTAAGATATTCTTCCAATCTGCAAATGACGTCCATGTAGTGTCAGTTCCCTGTGACAGATAATTATACTTCATGTTACCTGTTGGATTTTTCTTATCAATAATAAATGTATTAGATTTATTGATTTTGTATCCATCTGCTTTATTCTCAGCCAAATCCTGTGCTTCTACACGGACGGTATACTTATGATCATTGGTAAACGTAACAGTAAGTGTACTTACAGCATCTTTTCCGGCTCCAAGAGTCCAGTCACTATCCTTTACGATACCATTAGGAAGCTTATCACTATTATTGATATCAACTTCTTTTCCGCCATCCTCTGATACCCAGATATTTACAAGCTTCGGATTAAAGAATACACTGTTTTCCTTAACCGATACTTTAGCTGTACGCTCTGTATTGTAATACTCAGCACCATCAACTACACTGTATGCAGCCTTCTCAGGGGCATACTCTACATTAATCTCCGGCTTTGTTGTATCAATCCTGAATGTCTCATCTTTCTTATCATCTTTCAGGCTGACAACTGTCTCATTGTCTGCTGTGTCTATAACCTGAACATAGATATTAATTGCACCGAGATTATCCGCTGAATTGGCAAACTTATCCGATATTGTAATCGGAATATTCAGCTTGTCATTTGTTCCTGCCTGTTTTTCCGGGAGAATACTATTAACATTTTTATTTGTTGTATCAGCCCAGGTCTCCTCTGTCGGTACATCTCCGGCAGCAGTTACATAGTACTTAATTGATTTGATTCCTGATGTAGCATCATTTGCTGTTACATTAAGCTTCACATCTCTATTGTAGAAATGCTTTGCACCATCAAAGCCTGCCTTGTCACTAAGGCTGTTTTTCATTTCCTTGTCAAGGCTTATACCTGCTGTAGGATGTGTTGTATCAAACTTGATTGTCTGACTACATTCTGTCTTATTTCCGGCTTTGTCATACGTTTTAGTTTCAACATAAAGATTCTTTGAATCATAATATGCATCTTTCGGAATTGTTATTGTTCCTGTCAGATCACCATTATCTGATTTTTGCAATGTATATGAAGTTAATGTACCACTTGTCAGATTTTCATTTGAATCCTTGCTGGCTTTTACAAAATATTCTACTTTATCAACACCTGATGTCGCATCTGATGCTTTTACACTAAGTGTTGCACCGGAATTAAACCAGCCATCCTGGTTAGCACCAGCATTTACTGTCAAATCAGCAGTAGGGTTTGTTGTATCAAGCTTAATTGTCTGACTACACTCTGTCTTATTTCCGGCAAAGTCATATGTATATGTTGTGATTGTCAAATTATCAGTATCATAATCAGCCATATCAGGTATGCTAATACTATTTGTATACTCTTTTGCATCACTTTCAACACCGGTTATTAATTCTACCGGAGCATCAGCACTTCCTTTAACATAAGTTCCATCTGCTTTTTTAATTGTATAGCCTACTTTTTCAATTCCTGAAGTATTGTCCTGCGCAGTAACAGTGAATGTAGCACCATTGGTAAACCACTTATCACCATCAACTCCACCTTGTAACTCCAATTTTGCAGTCGGAGCTGTAAAATCATACTTTGCTGTAACCGTTGTATCAGCTGATGACACGGACTTATTTCCAGCTACATCTACAGTATCTACGTCAATAGTTAAATTATTGGAATCATAAGCTTTATCTTTTGAAATAGTTATATTTCCTACAACCTCTGTATAAGCTCCGGAAGCATCTAATTTCTTGTCAATAACATTTACCTTTCCGGTTTTCATTTTCTTGCCATTCAGGTAAATATAATAATTAATAACCGGATTTTCATTTTCTGCCTTAATACCACTTGTTACATCCTTTGCCACAACAGTATAAGTCAAGGTATCTTTATTCCAGCCTTTGCTATTATCTAACTTCAAGTTCTCATCATCTCGGGTGATGGTAACTGTTGGAGCCTGTTTATCAATATTGATTATTTTTTCAACTGTTGAAGAGTTATTAGCCCTGTCATAAACTGTTATTGTAGCCTTAAGAGCCTTTGTATCGGTTGCATAATCACGACTCTTTAAAAGACTAAACCATGTTGAATAATTCGAGGTGCCAAGATCTGAGCCTTGCAACGTGACAGTTGTAGTATTTGGTAAATCAGTATATGTTCCATCGTCCTTCAGCCTTGCAAGCTTATATTCATATCTGTCAATACCGGAAAGATTATCAGTAGCATTTAATTGTAAACAAACACTTGACTGTTTCCACAAATCTGCATTTTCATCTTCAAGCTTATTTTTCTGATTATCACTATCTACTATATTGACTTCTGTGATTTTAGGTGCTTCGTTATCGATTACAGCACCTTCTGTACTTATGTATTTTACATTTCCACTGTTATCTACAATCTTTATATATACTATATATTTATTATAGGACTTGTCTAAAGACTCACAAAAGCTGTATCCATCATCTGATTTATTTATTTTAATTTCTTTCCATTTATCAGCAGATAAATTGTTTAACTCAGGCTCTGATAAGACTGTATCCTTATCCAGTTTATTAACATAATAGCTAACTGTCCATATGCCGGAATTTCCGGTTGTTTTGTCAGTCACACTACCTACAATATTCAACTGATTTTGTTTAAAAATAGATATTGCAGTGAATGGATTTAATACATTTTCCCACCAGTTACCAATTATTCCAGCATTTGTTTTATCTGTTGAGAACTGGACTTTTCCAACCGGAGCGAGCTCATCAATATAGAATTCCTTTGATTTGCTATCAGCTACAGTAGCTTCCTCCGTTTTATTTCCTGCTAAATCCGTTGAAGAAGCTTCAATTTTGTAAAGATGATTACCTGTAAATTTAAGCTTTGCAGTATATGAGCCATCTTTATTGTCAGTCCAGATTTCATCATCTGTTTTTACAATAGCAGCACCTTGTACTTCTGCCTTGTTATCTAATATATTTACTGGCTTTTTATTATCAACCGCTACTTTAATTTGAGTAGCATTTTTGTTAAAAGAGGCATCTGTTACAGTAATCTGTGCATATCTGTCATGGTTGTAGTATTCTACCCCATCCTTTAACTGTGAATAATTATCATTAGTTGTATTTTCATCAGCTGAAGAAAATGCAATACCTACAGTTGGTGCAGTATGATCAAAGTGGAACTTTTTATCGTCAGAAAGTGATGTGATTTTTTCATTTCCTGCTTTATCCGTCACCTTGACATACACCTGAAAAATTATCAGTAGCACTGATACCTACAGATATTTTATCATTAAAATAATATTTACCTTCATTACTATTCAATGACAACTCCACATTAGGCAGTGCTGTATCAAATTTGATTATCTGAGTCTGTGTATCAGATTTTAGACCTGCATTATCGTATACTGTAACATTTATCTTGATTTCTTTATTGGCAAATTCACTTGCCTGTAGTGTAATCAAATAGCTTCCATCAGCATTAGGATTAACTGTTTTTTCTTCAAGAAGCGGCTTATCTTTTTCATCTGTCACTGTATACTTAACAGCCGCAATCTGCGAACCAGCATCAGATGGTGAAGCTGTAATTTTAACATCTTTGTTTACCCAGTCTGCATCATTATCCTTTGCTATGGAAAGTGTAGGTTTTACACTATCATAGTTGTATGCTCCACTTACTGTTCCCTCATTGATATAAGATACATTTTCATTGTCTGATTTCTTCTTTTCCTGTCCGATAACAAGAGTAAATTGATTTTCGCCCTGTGTGATACCATTGGCATCTATAGCAATTTCTTCTACAAAGCTGCCATCAGAATCTTTGATTTTATAACCATCTTTTGCCTTGATCCCGGTCACTTCTGAATACCAGATTTTTCCATCTGAAGCAGTATTTGATGTTCCAACTACCTCACAATATTTTCTAAAATCATCGTAAGCATATGGCTTTATTGTTGTAGTATATGTTTTCTCTGCACTGTTATATCTGTCATCCTCTGCAATAGCAGCCTTGATTGTAACTTTTACTCCATCGGCACTGTTATTATAGCTCTTTGCAGTCCATTTACCATTGTTTGCAAAATCAGCATCCTGTGTGATGTAACCTTCTCCGGTAACCACACTATAAGTGATTTTTCCTTTCGCATCATTAGCACTTGATTTTGCTATTGTTGAAATCTCATCACCTACATAAACCTCTGTTTTTGCATCAGTAAATGAAAGTGTCTGGTCTAATTTTGCAATTGCTACATCAGACTGTTCGATTGTCTTATAACTATCACCATCAGATAGTGTAGCCGTAAAAGAAACTTTTCCGGCTTTCTTTATAGTTACTTCACCAGTAGTTTCATCAACAGCTGCAGTTTCCTGATCTGAAGATGCATATTTAATAACACTATTATTATCTGCACCTTTGACAGCAAGTGTTGGTTTAGTATCTAGTTTCCAGTCCTTAAAAACTGTAGTGAAGGCAAACTCTGTATATGTGTCCTGAACCATTGCAACCTCTGTATAAGCTGGACTGTCAGAAGCCTTCACAGCGGTGCATTCCTTCTTCCAGAAAAGATATCCATCAGAAGATATATCCACAGAGTACTTACTGTCCTTGACAAGACCTGTCACATCAATTTTTATGCTATTGAATGCTACATGCTTAGCATCCTGCTGTTCATCTGCCTGTCCGGCAGGCTCATTCGAATTGTCAGAGCCACTTTCTGAGCCTGTATTTTCAGTATCCTTTCCAGCAGCGTCATCCTTACCGGTATCAGTATTACCCGGATTGTTATTACCTGAATCGGTATTATCTGGATTTTTATTTCCAGAATCAGTTTGTGCCTTAACCACTTCGGTCCTAACAAACTTTTGCTCAACTTCTTTTCCGGTACTGTCAGTAACAGTTACCTTGATATCATCTTTCTTGGCCCAGTCCGAAGCACCTGTCACCTTAAGGTAGATAGCACCATTTGTATCATTCGCTTCAACTATCGTGAAGTTTGCCGGCAAAATGGTGACAACCATAAGTAGGGCCATTAAAAAGGCCATCATGCGTTTTCTCATGCTACTCACTCCTTTGCTTTAAATTATTTCATCTGTATGTATAAAGGTAATATCCTCTAATACCATAAACTGATTGAGAACCGTAGTATCGCTTGGATTCTGTGGCATATTTGAGGAAAGTACCGTTGTTTCCCCAACATTCTGCGGACTGAGAACTGTTGTCTCATTTGAGTAATTCTGTTCAAGAACCATCGTCTCATTACTCTCATTGTCCGTATCCGTTCCAACAGATTCCTGCTGTTCCAACTTCATAGTACTAATTTTTTCTGTATGAACCCCAAAACCGCTTGTAATTCCACGTCTTTGCAGATTTCCCGATGGAGTCATTTTATCTGTCAGTCTGCCTCTTTCCAGATTAACTGCACTTGCCTTATAACCTTTTCCACCGGAGGCTTCATTCTGCTTTCTAATATTTTCAATTGCCTTTTTTGCATTTCTGCCTGTTAAATCGCCAATTACATTTGGAATTTTAAGTGTAATAAATAGTATCACTGAAACCACAAACATTACAGCACATGCTATGGCACCCACGATAAAAATCAGCCTGTAAATATCATATGTCATTCTTTCTCAGCCTCCTTTACCGTGTTTATCTTCTGCTTTGTCGGCTGGATAATGTCCTGAAGCTTTTTCATATCATCGGCAATAACCGATTTGTCAACCTTAGTCGAACTGTCTGAAATATCATCCAAAAGTGCAATCACATCATCCTTGGATGTCACCTCCAAAAGCGGAGAAATATTGTTGTTTATAATATCATCTACTTCATTCCACACCTGAAGCTTTGAATCCACACTGTCAAACTGTTCCGATTCCTTTTCCAGCTCTGTAACCTTTTTCCAAAGATTTGCATACTCATCATACATCTTCTCTGTCTGCTTAACCTTTGCTCCACCATACTGACTTATGAGATCCAGACAATCGGAAATATCACAATATATCTGTGCAACAGGATATTTCTGCACAGCATCCTTGTACCACTTGGCGGCATTGGCATATCTGTCCTTTTCCACATTTATATCATAGTAGAAAAGAAAGCTCTCACCATACTGGTAGCAGACCTCCTGATACCCGTCAGGATTTTTCTTTTTCAAATCCGAAAGCACATCATACGTCTGCGAATATCCGTCACTGTTTTTTCTATCCAGTCCGACCTGTATCTTTGCAAGTATGTTTGCCTCATCCTTGTCCAATACAAAATCACTTGTAAGCATATCATTCAGCTTCAGATATGCATCTGTCCTGGTAGGGTCTGTAATTATTGCATTGTAATAGTCCTCATAAGTACCTGCCGTTTTCAGAATGTTATCATAGTTTTCTCTTTTTTTATTCTCGGCTGAAACATATCCCCATATAGAGGTTGCTCCCAAAATCACTGTAATTACCGATGTAGTGATAAAAGCTGCAAGCTTTCTTTTTTGTTTTTTTCTATATATATCATCTATCTCATCATAGTGCTCAAGAGCATACATCAGCTCTGCCGCATTCTGATATCTGTTAGCCGGATTAGGCTGTGTACACTTTAAAATGATTCTTTCAAGTCCACCTGACAGGCTTGGGTTTATCTCTCTGATTGGCCTGATTTCATAAGGTGGCTCACATGGGTTTTTCCCTGTAACCAGATGATATAGTGTAGCACCAAGACAATAAATATCTGTCCTGCCATCCGTCTGTCCCATTCCTCCAAACTGCTCCGGAGCTGCATATCCCATAGTTCCGAGACATGTCGTATCAGCCAGATTTTTTTCTTTAAACTCTCTTGCTGTTCCAAAATCAATAAGAGTGATATTGCCATCAGGCTTAAGCATGATATTGGCTGGCTTCATGTCTCGATATATGATAGGTGGATTCTGTGAATGCAGATATCCAAGTACATCGCACAGCTGCTTAGCCCAATGAATCACATCATCCTGAGGCAATGCGCCATACTCTTCAATAGCCTTGCTAAGTGAATTTCCCTGTATGTAATCCATGACAATCAGGAATCTGTCGTCATCCTCTATGACGTCCACAATATCCGGCAGATAAGGATGATTAAGTTTTTTTAGCATGTCTGTCTCAGCCACAAGACTCTGCTTCACAACCTCAAAATCCTTTACACCGTCTTTTCGTACCTCTTTAATAGCCCACTGCTTATTTGCTTTTTCGTTCATAGCCAGGTAAACGATACTCATCCCACCATGGCCCACTTCATTCAGTATCTTGTATTTTCCATCAACAAGAGAACCAATCTCAAGCATAAACTTTCCTCCTACTGTACCTTAATCAGCGCTGCTGTGATATTGTCTCTCTCCCTACGCTGCATGTTGAGTTCTATCAGAGAACGAAGCTGCCTATTCATCACATCCCTGTTTGTCATAAATGATGGTCTGATTGCCTGATAAATCTCATCAGATGTAATCTCATGTCTGAAACCATCCGAACAAAGCAGAAACTCCGTACCACTTTGCACATCTCCAAAAAACATGTCAGGATTAACAATCTCAGAAGCACCCACACACTGTAAAAGCACATTTCTGCGCGGGTCTGTTTTAGCCTGCTCTATTGTCATATGACCCAGCTCTATCTCTCTACCTACAAATGTCTGATCCTTAGTAAGCTGTATGAGCTTATCATTTACAAGATATGCTCTTGAATCCCCGACATTCATCAGATAGTATCTCCTGTCAGTGACAAGAAGCGCTACTACAGTGGTTCCAAGATTAACGCCCTGACCTGCTCCATACTGTTTGATTTTTTGATTCTGATTTGCTACTATACTCTCCCACTGTGCCCTGATTACAGAATCCTCAATATATCCGGGTCCATTCTGACAAATCATCTGCAGATCATCGTTGACCCACTTATCAAATGCTCTTATGACCGTAGCACTGGCAAGCTCACCCTTCGCAAGACCTCCCATACCATCACACAATACTGCAAAAACCATATTCCCAAGATTGGTAAAAATATGTTTCATCATTATGCTGTCCTGATTTGTTTTCTTGACTGTTCCCACATCTGTCTGGGCTGCAATTTCGTAATCCATGCCATTTCCTCAATATATGTAATATTTATCCTGTGATTTTTTTTATTAGTACATGAAAAATTCAAAATCCTCATTCGCCAGTCTGATTTTCGTTCCATGCTCGATTTTAGTCTCCACATTGCTTTGAATCATTGATCCATTCACATATGTATGGTTTGTTGAATTGGTATCCACAATATAAAACTCATTATCCTTGTTAATAATATTTGCGTGGCTCCTGCTGACTGCCGTATTGTCGCTCACAAAATAATCCACATAGCTTCTTTCTTTTCCTATTCTAAATACCGGCTTGTTGAGTTCTATTCTCTCATTATTCTTTATTCTAAGCAGATAAGGCTTAATAATCTGAGCCTGTGATGCTCCCAAAACAGTGGTCTCTCCAGCCTCTGAACCGACTCCAAGCACTGTAGTCTCTCCAAAATTACCGGCCTTTGTCATGTTCTCCAAAATCTGTGGTGGAACTGATGGATTTCCGGTCATGCCTGTATTTGTATTTTGATTCTGCACCGGCTGTGGCTGAACCTGTTGCGCCGGCTTTTGCTGTGCCTGTGGCATCGGTTGCGGCTGTGCAAACTGACGCTGCGGCTGATTTGACTGTGTGAGCTGTCGCTGTGGCTGTACAAATTGTTGTTGAGGCTGCTGTGGCATTACATTTTGTGGCTGTGCCTGTGCAGGCTGTGGACGCTGCTGTGGTGGCTGGCCTGGGATGGCAAATGAAGCATTTGATGCCTTCACATTTTGACCAGGCATTGCTGCTCCGTTTTTTTCTGCTTCCTTTTGAGCCTTTCTTTGGGCTTTTTGTCTTTCGTAAATCTGCTTATTTTCTTTACTGTAATGTGTCAAAAGTCCAAACATGGACATCTGCTTCTCACTGGTTGTTTCCACATATGTACCTGAAATATTCGTCCCCATCTGCACATTATTATTAATTCTATTCTGGTTTTGTGGATTCATATTAGGTACTGCAAAATTCACCTGATTAGGCTGTACCACATTATTTGCAGATTGTGTTTCACGCTGTGATTGCATTTTCCCCTGAGATGGCATATTTGTCTGTACCTGTGTATTCTTTAGCTGATTCATAGCAGGCTGCATAGGTTTAGGCTGCTGACTCTGTGACTGGCTCTGTGGTTGAACCGGTTTTTGCTGACCAGCAACAGCCTTTGAAGCTGCAATATTTAAATTATCAGCATCTATGTCAATCAGGAGCTTTTCAAAAGCATCCACAGAAAATACAGGTGTACTATTCAGATAATTAATAATCTGTGCAACATAATCGCAATTCTCATTTTGGTCAAACTGTGTACTAAACATTATCTGCTTAAAAAACATAGGAATATTAACAGACTCATTCTGTCTGACCAAAGGAAGACATACCAGCATTGCATCACACTTTGACACATCAACATAGATATGTTCCAAATCAATCAACAGGCTTCTCGCATCAATCATATATTCCTCTGTTGATTTAATTGCCTTTAATACGCTGATAAACACACCTAGTAATCTCTTCTTATTTACAACTCCTGATAAAAACTCTTTTGCTGACACTTTTGCAGAAATATTATATTTAATAAATCTATCAGTATCTGACTGGGTGAACAGAGTCGGAACAATTCCATCTATCTTATTATTAGTAATCATTCCAAGGCTCATTGTATCCACATTATCCGAAGCTCCTATTTTATATACCAGATAAGTATTGCTGTCTCTTATACACATCTGAC
>ERZ1026884.1430-NODE-1430-length-12755-cov-4.362913_pt1 | contig 12755 bp, 10 predicted proteins | sample MGYA00380172_ERZ1026884 | MGnify/ENA primary metagenome ERZ1026884 (study PRJEB33269, sample SAMEA4719808) | human gut metagenome | biome: human-associated habitat; feature: organic feature; material: feces | place: Cameroon | collected 2013-10 ... | reverse complement strand
CTATGCCGCGCAATCGCGCAAAGCGCGATGCAAAAAACAGCCGGAGCGCCGAGCGAGGATGTTCCTTTGTACTCCCGCCGCCGAACAGGCGGCGAATGGTTGGAGCCCGCAACCCTGCCCCACCACTAGCAGGCTATGCCGCGCAATGCAAAAAAGATGAAGCATCCCTAATGTATAAGAGTTCCCGCACAAACAGCTCTCCTCCCCAAAACGCAGCCCGCCGCCCCATACGCCGCTGAAACATCCCGCTATGTACCTCCTTTGTATACATATCCCACAAAATTCATGCACAATCTTTGTCATATTGTTATGTAGGGGTAGACTTATTGCGGCAAATAGCATATACTTAATAAATATTGTTCGCCTACCTCATGTTGGCTGGGCTGCAACAAAAATACCGAGCCGTTTGCAAATTAAAAACAAACCGAACGTAAAAGAACGTGAAATACACCCAATCCATCAACCAAGGGGGCCAAATGTATGTGTGGAATTGTAGGCTTTACCGGCAGCGCACAGGCTGCACCGATCCTGCTGGATGGGCTTTCTAAGCTGGAATACCGCGGGTATGATTCTGCCGGCCTTGCTGTGCAGAACGCCGCCGGCAAAATTGAAGTGGTCAAGGCCAAGGGACGCCTGCGCGTGCTGAGCGAAATGACCGATGAAGGCAAAGCCGTGCAGGGCTGCTGCGGCATCGGGCATACCCGCTGGGCAACCCACGGCGAACCCAGCGTGGTGAACGCTCACCCGCATTACAGCCGCGACCAGAAAATTGCGGTTGTGCATAACGGCATTATTGAAAATTACCAGGAACTGAAAACCCGCCTGATCAACAAGGGCTTTACTTTTGCATCCCAGACGGATACCGAGGTAGTGGCCCAGCTGCTGGACTACTACTACACCGGCGTTTCGGCGGGGGACAGCCTGGACGCCATCACCCGCATGATGATGCATGTGCGTGGTTCCTATGCGCTGGGCATCCTGTTTGCAGACCAGCCCGGTGTGGTATACGCAGTGCGGAAAGACAGCCCGTTGATTGTCGGCAAGGCCGAAAACGGCAGCCTGATCGCATCGGACGTTCCGGCTCTGCTGAAATATACCCGCACGGTGTATTACATTGATAACCTGGAAATCGCCCGCCTGACCCCGGACAGTATTGAGTTTTTCAACATTGATAAAGAACCGGTTGAAAAAGAAGCCAGCACCATCGAGTGGGATGCCGAAGCCGCCGAAAAAGGCGGTTACGAGCACTTTATGATGAAGGAGATCCACGAACAGCCCACCGCTGTGCGGGATACCCTCAGCCCCCGCATCAAGGATGGCCGCATTGATCTGAGCGAGCTGGGCCTGGATGAAGAGGCCATCAAAAATGTGCGCCGCATCTATATCATTGGCTGCGGCTCCGCCTACCATGTGGGCGTTGCGGCACGCTATGTGTTTGAAAGCCTGGCCCGCCTGCCGGTGGAGGTGGATGTGGCCAGCGAGTTCCGCTACCGTGACCCCGTGCTGGAGCCGGATTCCATGGCGGTCATTATCAGCCAGAGCGGCGAAACCGCCGATACCCTGGCTGCCCTGCGCGAATGTAAGGAGCGCGGCGTGCGCACCATCGGCATTGTGAACGTGGTGGGCTCTTCCATTGCGCGTGAGGCCGATGCAACCCTGTACACCTGGGCCGGGCCGGAAATTGCCGTTGCCACCACCAAGGCATACAGCACCCAGCTGGCAGCCTGCTACCTGCTGGCGGTCGAATTTGCCCGTGTACGCGGCAAGATTGAGGAAGAAAAATACGCCGAGTTGGTGGCCGAGCTGCAGATCCTGCCGGATAAGATTGCCAAAACGCTGACGGATAATGAGCGCATCCAGTGGTTTGCTTCCAAGTATGCTTCCGCAAAGGACGCTTTCTTCATCGGCCGCGGACTGGATTACGCTGTGGCGCTGGAAGGCAGCCTGAAGTTCAAGGAAATCAGCTATATCCACTCGGAGGCTTTCGCTGCGGGCGAGATGAAGCACGGCCCGATCTCCCTGATCGAGAAGAACATGTTGGTGGTGGGTGTGCTGACCCAGCCGGACCTGTACGAAAAGATGGTATCTAACCTGGTGGAAGCCAAGAGCCGCGGCGCTTATATCATGGGCCTGACCACTTACGGCAACTACAGCATTGAAGATACCGCTAACTTTACCGTATATGTGCCCAAAACCGACCCGCACTTTGCCACCAGCCTTTCGGTGGTGCCGCTGCAGCTGCTGGCATACTATGTCAGCTGCGCCAAAGGCCTGGATGTGGATAAACCCCGCAACCTTGCCAAGAGCGTTACGGTTGAATAAATCTTGCGTCAGTTGAAGCAATGCTGCTGGATTAACAAAAATAAACGCTGCATTTTGTGCACTTTTTACTCCGTTTGCCCTGCCGGAAGCAGGACAAACGGAGTAAATTTGTGTTATAATAACAGAAATTATGCAAATACAGTTGCCCGGAGTGGCGAAAATGTGGTAGAATAACTTGCTTTGCCCATAATGCTGCAAGATGTTCTGATAATTACTTTCACTTTTTGCTTTGATTATCAAATTATAAGTCATAGAACACAAATCAAACAAGATTTGAGAAAATAGAAAAATGCCCGCTGCGCCTTGGTTTTGGAAGGAACGGCCGCGGGCGGCGCAGGCGCTGCGCGGAAGCTGTGCAGGGGACAGCCGGCTGCGACATTATTGAAGAAACAGGAAGATAGTGCAATGAAACAGAAAAACAGGCAACTCATCAACGGCTTGCCGCGCCGCATTTTGTTAATGCTGCTGGACTGCGGGCTGATTGTGTTTTGTTATTATCTGGCAATTCTGCTGCGGTTTGACGGTGAGGATTCCATTGTGCCCGCCGCGGTGCTGCGGGCCGAAGTGATCCGTGCCATGGCTCCCATGCTGCCGTATGTGCTGGTTATTTATATGGTCGTGTTCTGGTTTGGCGGCCTGTATGAGATCATGTGGGAGTATGCCGGCATGCGGGACCTTGCCCGCCTGACCTGTCTATCCGGATTGGCAACGGGTTTTATCCTGCTGTTTGATCTGATCTTCCGCACCCGCCCCATCAGCGGTACGGTGCTGATTCTGGGCGCAGTGTTCAACACGGCAGCCATTGCGGGCGTGCGCTTTTTGTGGCGCTTTGTGCGCACCGCCCCCCGCCTGCGCAAGGATAACCGCGCCAAACAAAAAAGCAACGCCGCCCCGCGGGATGCAACCCCGCTGCTGATCGTCGGCGCTGGCAACGCCGGTGCCTGGGCGGTCAACCTGTGCAAAAGCAAAAACTCCAGCTTTGGCAACCCGGTCGTGATCGTGGATGACGACCTGACCAAAAAAGGCCTGCGCGTGCAGGGCGTGCCGGTGCGCGGCACTATTTCGGATATCCCGGAATTGGTGCGCAAGTACCATATTGTGGAGATCATCATCGCCATCACCACGCTGAAAGGCGAGCGCCTGAACGAAGTTATCAACTTGTGCAACTCCACCCATTGCCGCGTGCGGATGCTGTCTGACCCGCAGGCGGTGGATGCCAACGGCAAGCCGGTGGTGGCCGGTCTGCGTGAACTGAACACCTCGGACTTCCTTTCCCGCGATGAAGTGCAGCTGAACAGCGCCCAGATCTCGGAATACCTGCATGACAAGGTGGTTCTGGTCACGGGCGGCGGCGGCTCCATCGGCAGTGAGCTGTGCCGCCAGATCATGCGCTATCGCCCGCGCCAGCTGTTGATTTTCGATATTTACGAAAACTGCGCCTATGAGCTGGAAATGGAGCTGCACAATAAATACGGTGCAGATATCAACGTTGTCACGCTGATCGGCTCTATCCGCGATATCAAGCGTCTGGATGAAGTGTTTGAAACCTATCATCCATCCGTTGTGTTCCATGCAGCTGCCCACAAGCATGTGCCGCTGATGGAAGTAAGCCCGGCGGAAGCCGTTAAAAACAACGTGTTCGGCACCAAAAACCTGCTGACCAGCGCGGCGGAGCATGGGGTGGAGCGCTTTGTGCAGCTTTCGACCGATAAGGCGGTCAATCCTACCAATGTTATGGGCTGCACCAAACGCATCTGCGAAATGCTGATCCAGACCTTTGCTAAGAACACTTCCATGAAGTGCATGGCCGTGCGCTTTGGCAATGTGCTGGGCAGCCATGGCAGCGTGATCCCGCTGTTTGAAGAGCAGATCAAGAACGGCGGCCCCGTTACCATCACCCACCCGGACATCGTGCGCTACTTTATGACGATCCCGGAAGCTGCCCAGCTGGTGCTGCAGGCCGGCGGCCTGGCCCAGAGCGGCAGCATCTATGTGCTGGATATGGGTGAGCCGGTCAAAATCATGGACCTGGCCACCCGGCTGATCCGGTTCTATGGTTATGAGCCGAACGTAAACATGGAAATCAAGGTAACGGGCCTGCGCCCCGGCGAAAAGCTGTACGAGGAACTGATGCTGGATTCCGAGCAGGACCGCATGACCAAAACTGCCCACGATAAAATCTTTATTGCTCCGCCCATGCAGATTGACCTGGCGGCATTCTATGAGGAACTGCAGAACCTGCGTCACGATGCGGAGCATAATGACGAGGGTGTGGTGCTCAGCCTGCAGCGCATGGTGGGCACTTATCACCCCAACCGCGTGGTGAACGAGGACCACACCGTAAGTGCCGCCCATGGCAACACTGAAACCATTGATAAGGAAGAGCTGCAAAAGGCGCTGGACGAACAGCATTCCACCCAGCAGAACGCCCAGTGACGGCGGCCTGGCCGGGGCCTGCGGGCGCAAAACCTTCCCCAAGGAGGCTTGACTTATGTATGAATCCTGCATCAAGCGTTTGCTTGACCTGATTTTGTCGCTGGCAGCCTGTGTGGTGCTGGCGATCCCAATGGGAATTATTGCCCTGTGGATCAAAAAAGATTCGCCGGGACCGGTGTTCTTTAAGCAGCGCCGGGTTGGCCGCGGCAAAAAATGCTTTAATATCTTAAAGTTCCGCACCATGCGCGGGGATACCCCCCACGATGTGCCCACCCACCTGCTGAAAAACGCAGATAGCTATATCACCAAAAGCGGGGCGTTCCTGCGCCGCACCAGCCTGGATGAGCTGCCGCAGATCTATAACATTGTGGCGGGGCAGATGTCCATCATCGGCCCGCGCCCGGCGCTGTATAATCAGTATGACCTGATCGCCGCGCGCGATGCTGTGCACGCCAATGACATCCGCCCCGGTCTGACCGGTCTGGCCCAGATCAATGGCCGCGATGAGCTGCCGATTGATGTGAAAGCCCGCTATGACGGTGAGTATGCCGCTGACATCACTTTCCTGAACGATGCAAAAATCTTTTTGCATAGCATTACTTATGTGTTCCAGCGCCGCGGCGTGGTAGAAGGCGGCACCGGCACCATGCAGCAGGCCGAAAACAGCCAAAAAAAGCAGAAATAATCCCCGCTTTGGCAATTTGACCAAATGGAAAACCACTGCAAAACCAACATATTTTGCCAAAAAATCCAAATTAACCAAGAAAATATTGAGTTTTTCGTTGAAATATGTTGCAAAAGTCAACCTGATTGTGTAAAATATACATTGTAGTTAAATCTATTTGTGTCAAAATAACAGCAATGAGCCGATGGGAGCTTCTGTTCGGCCATTGTCAATCTGCATATAAACATGAAGGAGAGGCAGTATTATGGCAAACAGGGTATTCCAGAACGTGGTCTACCAGATGAAGGACGCGATCGACCGCGTGGTAGGCGTGGTGGACGAAACGGGAGCCGTCATCGCCTGCTCCGAGCTGGGGCAGATCGGCGAAATGCGGGAAGGCTTTGCTGTTGCCCGCCTGACGGCCGGGGATGCCTTTGAAAAGGACGGTTATGCCTACCACCAGTTCTCCAACGCAAAACATAACGATTATGCTGTGTTTGTGGAGGGCAACGATCCCACTGCCGCCCAGTTTGCTTCGCTGCTGTCCATCAGCCTGCAGAGCATCAAGCAGTACCACGATGAAAAGTTTGATAAAACCAATTTCATCAAGAATGTGGTGCTGGATAATATCCTGCCCGGTGATATTTACGCCAAAGCGCGGGAACTGCACTTTGTTTCGGATGTGCAGCGCGTGGTTCTGTTGATCCGCGTTACCTCCGGCAACGATATTTCCGCTTATGATGTGGTCAGCAGCCTGTTCCCGGATAAACAGAAAGACTTCGTGTTCAACATCAGCGAAACAGATACCGTGCTGGTGAAAGAGATCCGCCCTGATAACAATACCCGCGATATGGAAAAGCTGGCAGCTTCCATTGTGGATACCCTGCAGGGCGAACATTATATCAAGGCGGTTGTCGGCATCGGCACCCCCATCAACAACATCAAGGATCTGGCCTCCTCCTTTAAGGAAGCGCAGATCGCCATGGAAGTTGGTAAGGTATTTGATACCGAAAAGCAGGTCATCAGCTATGATCACCTGGGCATTGCCCGCCTGATTTATCAGCTGCCTACCACCCTGTGCGAAGCATTCCTGCGCGAAGTATTCAAGCAGGACAGCATTGATTCGCTGGACTCTGAAACGCTGTTCACCATCCAGCGCTTCTTTGAGAACAACCTGAACGTTTCCGAAACCAGCCGCGGTCTGTTTGTGCACCGCAACACGCTGGTCTACCGCCTGGAAAAGATCAAGAAGCTGACCGGCCTGGATCTGCGCAAGTTTGACGATGCGATTGTGTTCAAGGTAGCCCTGATGGTCAAAAAGTATCTTTCCTCTGACCCTGCCCGTTACTAAAATATCCTATAAGCGCTTTTTCCGCGCCCCCTACTTGGTGGGCGCGTTTTTTGTTGCAGGTTTGCTGGAAGAGAAGATGAGCGGATAAGTGGAATGCAGGAAAACAAAACGGATGGAGGAAGAAAAATAGGAGAGGGGAGAACGGAAAAAGGGGCGGATGAAAAAGCATAAAGGCAAGTCTATAACCATACACAGCCCGCACAGATCGTAAAATTTACAAAGTTTCCACAAATTGCCCAAAGACACAAAATTGACGAAAACGCGATATATTCCACAAGGCGCCCGCTGCACGGAATCTTGACGGGGCGGGCTTCCTATGGTACATTATTAAATGTATCGTTTTGCCCTGGGGTGTAGTGTACCATTTTGCACGCCATGGCCGGGAAGTGCTGTATTGCTTTAGGAGCGCCATTCATGATCGATTTTGAACATGTTACCAAAGTATATGAAACCCAAAATGATGAAAATGTGGCGTTGGAAGATATCAACATCCACATTGATGAAGGGGAATTCGTTTTTATCCTGGGCCATTCCGGCGCGGGCAAATCCACATTCCTCAAACTGATCCAGATGGAAGAAAAGCCCACCGAGGGCAAAATTTATATCAACGATCAGGACCTGACCACCATCAAGCGCCGCAAGGTGCCCTACCTGCGCCGCCAGATGGGCGCGGTGTTCCAGGATTTCCGCCTGATCCCCACCATGACGGTGTACGAGAACGTGGCTTTTGCCATGCGCGTGACCAACATCAATAACAAAACCATCAAGAACCGTGTACCGTTCGCCCTCAGCCTGGTTGGCCTGGAGGATAAGATGGACCGCCTGCCGGATGAGCTTTCCGGCGGCGAGCAGCAGCGCGTTGCCGTGGCCCGCGCCCTGGCCCATGGCCCCAAGCTGATCATTGCGGACGAGCCTACCGGCAACATTGACCCCGAAATGAGCATGGATATCATGCAGCTGTTTGAGGCCATCAATAAAGTGCATATCACCGTTGTGGTTGTTACCCATGAGCATGAGCTGGTGCACAAGCTGGCCGCCAAGTACAACAACCGCATCATCACGCTGGCCAACGGGCATGTGGCGTCGGATACCGCCCACCCCGAAGTGGCGCAGGAGTACGAAGAATGGCTTGCTGCCCGCCAGAACGATGATGAATACGAGTATGAGGATTAAGGAGGGGTAGACCATGCGTTTTTCCAGTTTTACCTACCTCGTGGGGCAGGGCCTGCATAACCTCAAGGCAAACAAAATGATGACGTTTGCCTCTATGGGCGTGTTGATCGTCTGCATGATTTTGGTTGGCGCAGCATTTTTATTCGGCGCTAATATTGATTCCATGGTGGCCTATATCGGTGAGCAGAACGAAACGGTTGCGTTCATCAATGATGACGCTGATACCGCCGCCGTGGAGGAAGCCATCCGCAGCATTCCGCATGTGGCCGGGGTGGAGTTCATCTCCAAAGACCAGATGCTGGACGAGTACAGCCAGCGCCTGGAAGGCTACACCAACCTGAAAGAGATGTTCCAGAACGATAACCCGCTGCTGGCCAACTATGTGGTGCGTGCCGATGAACCGGCCAACATCTCCAGCGTGGCCGCAGCATTACAGAATGTGGACGGCGTGCGCGCGGTCAACTCGCCGCAGGCCATGTCAGATCTGTTTGTTTCGCTGCAAAAGGCGGTTACTTATGTCTGCTATGGCCTGGTCATCGTGCTGGCCATCGTCAGCGTGGTGGTCATTAGCAACACCATCAAAATTACCGTGTTCAACCGCCGCAAGGAGATTGGCATTATGAAGCTGGTTGGTGCAACCAACGGCTTTATCCGGTTCCCGTTCTTTGTTGAGGGTGTTACCTCCGGCCTGATTTCCGCGCTGATCGCTTCCGCCATTGTGTGCGGCGGGTACTATGCCGTGTATGAATGGTACAGCAAGAACCCCACTAACCTGACGGCAATGTTTGGCGGCACGCTGCTGCCGCTGCAGGACCTGTGGTATTATGTTGTGCTGGGCTTTATGCTGTTTGGCTTTGTGCTGTGCGGCATTGGTACCGCAACCAGCATCCGCAAACATCTGCAGGTCTGAGCGCCCGGCGTTTGCTTTGAGTTTTTTGAACTACCCAAACCCGTTTTACCCGCATCCCACCAAAGGGGGAAAGTTGAAAATGTCCATTGCCATCCGCCGCAATGTGCGGCGCGCAGGGGCTGCGCTGATGGCTGCCGTGGTTGCCGCGGCGCTGTGCCTGAACGCTGCCATGCCGGCCCATGCTGATGATAAGCAGAAAGAGCTGGAAAACAAAAAGAACGAACTACAGTCGGAACTGGACCAGATCCGCCAGCAGCTGAAAGACGTTGCCAGCGATAAAGCCGAAGCCGAGCAGCAAAAACAGCTGCTTGTGCAGGAGAAAAATACCATCAAGGGCCAGATCGATACACTGAATGACCAAATTGAAGATATCAGTGCACAGATCGTGGAAAAAGAACAGCAGATCACCGATAAGCAGGCTGAAATTGACCAGAAGCAGGCGGAATACGATGACCGCTGGGCAAAATATAAAGAGCAGGTCGTCAGTATGCAGATGCTGGACCAGGGCGGCGGTATTGCGCTGCTTTCCACGGCGGAAAACATTTATCAGCTGCTGACCTTTGACCAGGTGCTGCAGGATATTTCGGATGCCAACACCCAGGCCTGCGAGGATCTGGAACAGCAGGGCATTGAGCTGACCAACGAGCGCACCCAGCTGGAAGAAGCGAAGGCATCGCTGGAAGCGGACGAAGAAGAGCTGCAGAACCAGAAAAGCCAGCTGGACAGCAAAACCCAGGAGCTGGCCAGCAACATTCAGGCTCAGGATGCCAGCATCTCCGCCGCAGCAGCTCAGGAACAGGCGCTGGAAGAAGCCCGCAGTGAAGCGCAGGCCGCGTTTGATAAGGCCGCTGATGAATATGACGCTTACCTGAAATCCCTGATTGCCCAGACCCAGAAAAACTATGCCAATGCGCCCATCAGCTGCTCGCTGAACTTTATCTGCCCATTGCCGAGCTATAAGTATATCTCCTGCCAGTATGGCAGCGGCGGCCACAAGGGCGTTGACTTTGCCGCGCCCGGCGGCACCAACATCCGCGCTGTGGCAAGCGGCGTTGTCACCGTGTCCGGCTGGCATTACAGCTATGGCAACTATGTCATGATCTACCACGGCACCGACGACCAGGGCAACACCTATGCCACTCTGTACGCCCACATGAACAGCACCCCGCCGGTCAGCGTGGGCCAGAGCGTTTCGCAGGGGGATGTTATCGGCTATGTTGGCACCACCGGCAACTCCACCGGCAACCACCTGCACCTGGAACTGCGCGTGAACGGTGCGCGCACCAACCCGCTGAACTATGTTCCGCACTAATGTTATGGTGTAGCTGAAAAAGCGCCAGCCGATACTTTATTTTCAGTTATGCCTTAGGCCTGACAGCCTGAAGGAGATCAATTTCGATGAACCAGCAAAAACATAAGCTTGTTGTGCGCATTGTCTGCCTGGTGATCGCCGTCTTGATGGTGGCAAGCCTTGCCGCAACGGCGTTTATGGCACTGCTTTGATCCGGCAGCAACGCACAACTTTTACGCAAGGGAGCACATTTTCGCTATGAGCAAAAAAGTCAGTCTTGGTGTGGCCGCAACCGTCACGCTGATTGCAATGGCCGTGACCTTTTCCATGACCATGACCGTATCCATGAACATGTTCAACAATACGGTTTCGAGTGTAAAAAACAAGGAACGCATGTATAACAAGCTGTCCGAAGTGGACCGCTATGTGCGCGCGAATGAATACTTTGATATCAACGATGATACGCTGAACGATACCATCGCATCCGGCTATATGCTGGGCATCAGCGATAAATATGCCCGCTATTATTCCGCCAAGGCCTACAGTGAAAAAGTCGGCCTTGCCAATGGCCGCCTGATGGGCATTGGCGTTGCCGTTGTCAAGGATCCGTCCTCCGGCTATGCGCGCATCATCCGTGTGTATGATAACACCCCCGCTACCAACGTTGGTCTGGAAGTCGGCGGCTTTATCACCGCTATCGGCGATACCAGCACCCGCAGCATGAGCGATACCGCCGCCATGACTTCCGCCCTGTTGGGGGAGGAAGGCAGCACCGTCAGCATCAAATATCTGACCCCCCTGCGGGAAGAGCAGAGCTTTGAAATTACCCACGCCAACTATACCACCCCCAGCATCAGCACGGTGCGCCTGATGGATAACGGCGTCGGCTACCTGCGCATTGATTCCTTTACCTCCGGCACGGCGGTGGAATTCCGCAATGTTGTCAACAGCCTGACCAACCAGGGGGCTACCTCGCTGATTTTTGACCTGCGTGATAACAGCGGCGAAAACCTGAACGCTGCCCTTGTTGCCACAGATTACTGCGTGCCCTCCGGTCTGATTGCCCAGAGCCAGGATAAGGACGGCAATGTGACAGACCTGCGTATGTCTGACGAAAACGAGATCACCCTGCCCATGGTCTGCTTGGTCAACGGCAACACGGCATCCGGTGCGGAGCTGTTTGCCAACGCTCTGCGTAAAATGGCCGGGGCCACTATCGTGGGCAGCACCACGGCGGGCAAAGGCGTTCTGCTCAGCGACCCGCAGAGCCTTTCGGACGGCAGCGCGGTGGTAATCACCGTGGGCATTCTGCTGGATAACGAGGGCAAAAACTGGAACGGCACCGGCCTGACCCCGGATGTGGACGCCAGCCTGACCAACGATGAACAGAGCAGCTATTACGACTTTACTGTCGATAACGACCCCCAGATCACCAAGGCGATCAATGCCATTTCCGGCGCCAATGGCCAGTAAGCGGGCAGGGGAGACCCAGCCCGAGATACACCCTAAACACAGTATAAGAAGAAACGGAGTGCCAGCCCCATGCCAAATCTGACGGACCTTTCCACCATTCGTGATGTGTGCGCACGGCACGACTTTGCGCTTTCCAAGGGGTTCGGCCAAAACTTTATCATCAACCCCGGCATCTGCCCCCGCATTGCGGAAGCCGCCGGCATTGGCCCCGGCTGGGGCGCGCTGGAAGTCGGCCCCGGCATCGGTGTGCTGACAGAACAGCTGTGCAAACGCGCGGATAAGGTAGTTTCGATCGAAGTGGACAAGCGCCTGCCGCCGATCCTGGCCGAGACAATGGCCGAATACGATAACTTTAAGCTGGTGCTGGAAGATGTGCTGAAAGTGGACCTGCGCACCCTGCTGGCGGAAGAATTTGGTGATAAGCCCGTTGCCGTCTGCGCCAATCTGCCGTATTACATCACCAGCCCCATTCTGATGCGCTTATTGGAAGAAAAACTGCCCATCCGCAACATTACCGTCATGGTGCAGAAAGAGGCCGCACAGCGCCTGTGTGCCGCCCCTGGCACGCGTGAGGCCGGGGCAATCAGCTATGCGGTGGCTTATTACGCCAAACCCAAGCTGCTGTTTACCGTGCAGCCGGGCAGCTTTTACCCTGCCCCCAAAGTGACCAGCGCGGTCATCCAGCTGGATGTCCACACCACACCGCCTGTCACCCCGCCCAACGGGGACGAAGCCGGGCTGTTCCGCCTGATCCGGGCAGCATTTTCTCAGCGGCGCAAGACCGCGGCCAATGCCGTGGCGAACGGTCTGGGCATCTCCAAAGCTAAAGTGAACGCTGCATTGCAGGCCGCCGGGTTGGATATCCGCCTGCGCCCGGAGCAGCTGACGCTGGAAGATTACTGCGCGCTGCAGGCCGCCCTGGCCGCGGCAGAATAAGCGCCGTTCGGAGCGCTGCTGCCCCATAATTCGGCATTGACAAGGTGCCGCAACATGTGCTAAAATACTTAGGTATTCCTAAGGATTTCTTAGCCGCGCTGGCGTAGCTCAATTGGCAGAGCAGCTGATTTGTAATCAGCAGGTTGCAGGTTCGATTCCTGTCACCAGCTCCAACTTCATATGGGCGGGTTCCCGAGTG
>ERZ1026884.1429-NODE-1429-length-12760-cov-4.700984_pt1 | contig 12760 bp, 17 predicted proteins | sample MGYA00380172_ERZ1026884 | MGnify/ENA primary metagenome ERZ1026884 (study PRJEB33269, sample SAMEA4719808) | human gut metagenome | biome: human-associated habitat; feature: organic feature; material: feces | place: Cameroon | collected 2013-10 ... | reverse complement strand
TTACTTCCAGGCCGTCCACGCTGGTCTTGATCTCCAGCATTTTGCCGGTCAGGTTTTTGTAGCTCTGTTCATTTACGGCTGCGGTTCCGTCCCGTGTGGCGTTGCCGGTGGATTCCAGCGTGACCTGCTGACCGGATATTGTCCGGGTCATGATATAGGAACTCAGCACGTTTCCGCGGGCATCAGTGACAGATACAATGTTTCCCGGTGCGGGCAGGGGGAAATCCGCCGGAACGGTTACTTTGAGCGGTGTGTAGGTCACGCCCTGCATCGTTTCGAATATTGCCTGCGCGACCGGCTTCAGCGCCTCCGCAGTGGCGGATGTCAGCAGCAGGTTACCCTGAATAATCAAGGCGTTTGATCCGCTCTCATCGGACGGATACAGCACACCCACGTCGTCATCACTCTGCCGGATCTGTACTTTAACGACAGGCGCGGTCTGAAACCTGTCATGCGACAGGCTGTCCCTTATGTATACGGTTGGCCCGATGCTCTTCGATGTACTGTAATCTGTGTACCAGGCAAATTCGATTTTCCCGTCCGATGTGGCCCGCAAAAAGGTACAGGACGCTTCGGCTACCCAGGCAAGCAGCTGGCGGCCGGTCAGATTATCGGCATAAAAGGGCTGCACCAGATAGGCCCCATTGCGGGGCAGGGAGTTGTTGGCGATGGTTACGCCGCACCGCTGCGCTACCAGCCCGGCGAATTTCCACAATGTCATCGGAAACTGATCCTGAATGGATCGCAGCCAGGTAGACTGTACGCCATCAAGCAGGGAGACTACGTCATAGGCGTAGATTTTGTAGGTGTTGCGGGTCTGGCTGGTAGGTTTAACGGCCCAGTAGGTGCCCGCTAGGGTTCGCTGGCCGGATGTCTCCCGATAGTGGGTCAGCCGGGTCCCGGATGTAATAGGCAGATCGGTTCCCGGTTCCACCCAGATGGTAATTTCCAGCTTATTGGAGCAGGCCGCGCCGGGGCACAGGTCTGTGGTTTTGGATACGGTTTCGGTGCAGATCAGGGAAAGGATGGCATTCTGACCGACGGTGCCGGCGGCAATCTCAGTGCCGTCATCCAGCACCAAAATGTTTTTGATCAATCGGACAACCTCCTCAGCACTCTTTGATTTCCAGCGTCATATCCCGCCAGACGCCCGCTTTCAGCCGCTGCAGGGCCGCCCCGTAATTGGAGCAGTAGCAGGTGCGGGTGATGGTCTGGGTCACATCTGTGGAATCGCTGGCCACGGGGCAGGTAAACTGGAACGTGGTCTTATTTTGCAGCAGTCCGAGCAGGTAGGAACAGTCGGCGTTATCAAGGTAGTCGTAGGTCAGGGTACAGGTCAGTACACCGAACCGCAGTACCTCACGATGATAGACGCCCATCTCGTCAGACCCGCTGTCACTGCTCTCAATATCCGAAAATTGAACGTCTGCCGCCTTTGTGGGTTCGGGCAGCTGCTTGCCGTCAATTTGCAAGAGGGAAGTGCGCTTGAGCATCAGTAAGCACCTCCCAATATGATGGACTGAGACTGCCGCGCGCGGTTGAAGCTGCGATAGATCACGTCGTCACCAATGACAATGTCGCCGCTGCTGTTATGCAGCTCAGCAAGGATGTTGTTCAGCACGGCCAGTACGGGCGTGAAATCGACAATTTCCCGGCCAGACGGGGTGCTTGCCGCGCTGCCGGATGCTGTCAACGCAAGCCGAACGTCACTCTGTAAAGAGCCGGTGGATAGATCCGAAAGCTCATCCATGGCCTGTGCAACATCCCCAGCGTTCTGCCGGATGCCAAGGGCAAGGCCCGCCGGAATGTAGCGGCCCACTTCGTCCCGCATCACGCGGGAAGGGGATGCAATGCCGAAAAAGTCCTTGATGGTATCCAGCGCACTGGAAGCAATGCTGCGGGCAGCATCTTTCAGCGCGCTGCCCATAGCACCAATGCCGTTGATTAAGCCGTTGATAATGTCTTTGCCAAGCTGCACCCAGTCAACATTTTTGACAGCGTCCCAAAGGGTGCGGCAGGCGTCCCCTGCAGCGCGGATGATATCCGGCGAGGCGTTCCCAATGCCCTGTACCAAATTGATCACAAGGTTGAAGCCTGCCGCGATGATGGAAGGCAGGTGGGTAACAATGGCTTGCAGCAGGGTAGCAATTACGGTGGCCGCACTGCGGATGATGGAAGGCAGCATGGCAAGCAACCCCTGCACAAGGCTGAGCAGCATCTGCCCACCTGATGTGATGATCTGAGGCAGATCTGCCACGATCTGTGCAAGGAATGCGCTCAGTGATACAGACGCAGATTCCATCATCTGCCCGGCGTTTGCGGTAATGCCCTGCACCAGATTGCTGACAAGGGCAGTGCCGCTTTCAATGATTTGGGGAAAGCCGCCGGAGAACGAGGTGCCAAACCCGTCCAGCAGGGTCTGGGCAAGAGCCTGGATAAAGGTCACCAGCGCACCGGGCAGGGCGGACAGAATGTTCCAGATATCCGGCAGCAGGTTCCCGGTCAGGAATGTGACCACCGACTGGGCCAGTGCGTCCAGGGACGGCTGCAGGTCCTGCCCAAGGGTCAGCGCGCCCAGCACGTTTTTGAAACTGGCCTGCATGGCCGCAAGGGAACCGGCCAGCGTGGTGGATGCTTCCAGCGCGGTGGTGCCGGTAATGCCAAGACCCTTGTTTACATCGCCCAGGCCACCGTTCAGTTCGTCCACACCGCCCTGAATCACATGGATGGCGGTGTACACATCGGCCAGGTTGTCCAGGTCGTACTTGACGCCGGTGATCTTTTGTGCGTCCGCCAGCAATCGCTGCATCTCGGTTTTGGTGCCACCGTAACCAAGTTTGAGGTTGTCCAACATCGTATAATTCTGCTTGGCAAAGCCCTGGTAGGCATTCTGAATGTCCTGCATGTCGGTGCCCATTTTGTTGGCGTTGTCCGACATATCAGTCAGGGCCATGTTGGCCACTTCGGCGGCCATGGCGGTATCACCGCCCAGACCCTGCAGCAGGCTGGCCGAAAACCCGGTTACAGTTTCCATGTAAGCATTGGCGGAAAGCCCCGCCGTCTGCCATGCGTTCTGCGCATAAGCCTTGACGGTGTCGGCATTATCCTTGAAAAGGGTTTCCACACCGCCAAGACTTTGCTCCAGTGCGCCGCCTTCCGTCAGAGTATCGGTTAGGGCTTTGCCCAGGGCAGCGGTTGCCAGAACACCTTTCAGGGTGCTGACAAGGAGGCCGCCCAAAGATGCACCGGATTTTTCACCGGCGCTTTCGGCTTCCGGTTCCAGCACTTTTGCAAGGTTGCCGGTAATGCCTTCGGCAGAGGGAATGATCCCCACATAGGCTTTTGCAAGTTCGGTTGCCATCAGTTCACCTTCCCGTTGTTTTTGCGCCAGGCCGCATCAAACGCAGCGCCGCTGGCAAAAGATTGTACCTTGTTTGGCGGCGCTGCGCTGCCGGTCAGGGCATCCATAACAGGGGTTGGCAGGCTGCCAGCCCCAAATCCGCTGCACAGGGCAGTCAGGCGGTCAACGGCAGCCCCCAGCAGAAGGGTGCCGGTATCGGTCTTTACGCCAGACTGTTTTTTGCAGATGCGGGAATCTTCACGCAGGCCCGCTGCCAGGGTGGCCAGCAGGGGCAGCGCAACGGTACGGTAATGCAGGATCCGGTAGGTCTCGGCCAGGTCACAAATCAATTCATCCTCGCCGTCTGCAATCATTCCGGCGAGGATGAGGAGTTTTTTCCTTCTTGGTTTGTATTAAAAATATCGCTCAGTTCGGCAATTACAGCTTCAATCGGCACCGTGCCGTCAGCGGTGCGCAGGTGGTCGTACAGGGCTTTCTTCTGCGGCTTGTCAAGCAGCAGATCCAGCGGGGTTGGCAGCTCGTTCAGGTTGCCGTGATCCACGGCAGCCAGAGCGTCTACCAGCTCCATATTGCGGCAGCGGGCGTCCGGAATTTCAAATGCAAAGCCGGACCGGGTTGTGCCTTTCAGCATGTTCAGGCCTCCTTGATGTATTCATAGTGGGTATTGCCGCTGGTATCCGGCACGGCGGTCAGGGTAATGCCATAGCCCAGGGCCTTACTGTCCGAATAAACGATATCTTCCATTTCGGAAATACCGGCATCGGGGATGACAATGCGTTTGTTTGCGTTGTTGACGATGGTATCCACCACCCATGCGCTGTTGGGAATCTCACGGCTGCTGGCTTTGACGGTCAGTCCGGCTTTGACAGTGCCGGAAACATTGTCCGAACCATAGGAAGATTTGAGAACTTCCTCGTTCAGCGCTTCAATCAGGGTAAACTTGAAGGTATCCGGCTTTTCTTTCTGGATGGTTTTAACGGTATCTCCGCCCCAGGCTTTGACCTGTTCGGTTTTGGGGGAGTTGGAGTTTGTCAGGCCGTCATCACTGATGTAGCCCAATGACTTAAACGCTTCGTTCAGCTCTGCATCGGTAGAGGTGGGCAGCGCAGTGCCCAGCGGCGCACGGTACACGGCACCGCCGGCTGCAGGCTTTGCCACGCCGACTAAGGCGGCATTCTGCATAGAGGTTCTCCTTTCAAATTGTGCCATGCACAACGCGGTACACTGCCTGATAGCGGTAGCGGTGCGTGGCGGTATCGGTAAAGTTATAGTCGGTTTCCAGGCGGGCCGCACCAATGCCCCGCCGGGCGGGCAGGGCATCCATGGCGGCTTTGGCCTGTTCATTGAGCCGGGCGGCATCCAGCACGGTGGGGGCCCAGCTCTGCACGGCGAAGGTGGACGTGGTAATGTGGTCCGTGCGGGATGTACCGGTTTTTTCCAACACAACAAAGGTGCCGGGAATGGGGGAGGGAACCTCCATGGATACCGGCACCGGGGCAAGGGCGGCGGTCAGTACATTCAGCACCTCGGTTTCAATCATTCGTGCACCTTCTTTAGCAGGGTGTTGTGATGGAGGTTATCGGCATAGGCTTCTTCCGTGGCGGTTTCCACAATGGCAATAGCGCGGGTGGGCATTATACGGGAGACATAGCCGTCCGGCAGGCGGTCCTTGATGGAATCCGCCCGCTCTTTGAGCATAGCGGCCATTTCGGGGGAACGGAGCAGTTCCCGCACCCCGGCGCGGTTCAGCACGATCTTGACTTTACTCATACCGTTCCACCTTGACCTTCTTGTTCCAGCACAGCGGGATCAGGGTCTCAATGCCCTGCACCACATCGCCGTAGGTGCGAAATTTCTGGCCCCAGAATTCCACCGTCACGTTGTGCCAATCGTGTGTGTCGCCCTTGGGCAGGGCCAACGTATAGGCCAGCCGCCTGCCGTAAAGCTGCAGATCGTTGACGATATCCTCCGTGGCCGGTTCACCCACCAGCACGTTGTGTACAGTGACTGGTGTTTCGGTGTAGATCGGCGCGTGGAAAGCGTCCTCGCCGGTCTTGGTCTTTTCGTACAGGATGATGTCGATACCCTTCAGCATAAGTCCTCCAGCGGGCTGTGTGCGCCCAGCTTGCTGCCCACGCCCAGCAGCTTTTTTTCCAGCTTGGAAAGATACAGCTCACCCACGCCGCCGCCGGATACAGTCCAGCTCTGCTGGTAGCCCAGCGCCGACGCGGACGCCTGTGACGCGCCCAGCGGGAACATGGCGGCGTTCTGCCCGCCGGTCCCTGCATCCAGCTGGCGGCGCACCATGCGGCAGGATACCAGCTGTTTGCGCTCAAACGGGGCGTCCTGGCTGTATGCGTCGATGACAATGCCGGCTTCGGCCAGCAGGGCGCTGCAGAGCATCTGTTCGTCATCGCTCAGCGTGCGGAACCCGGCCTCGACATCTTCCACGGTTGCATAGACCATTGCCATCACCTCATTTCCTGGCGGCGGCTTTCTTCTTCGGGACCGGGGCGGCGGGCTCTTCGGCGGGCTCTTCGGCGGGCTGCCTGGCCGGGGCAGCCGCCGGTGGATCCACGCGGGTGTGCCCCGCCGCCAGATATTCAGCTTCCCGCTCCGGGGCAACGGCCATCAGGGTGCCGGTCAGGCGGTTCTTGAATTCAATCATGATCAGGACCCCGTCTTGGCTGCGCCGGTCAACTTATTGAACACCGTGGTGTCGCAGCGGAAGCCGACTTCGATCTCGGCGCGCACGGCGAACATGTTCTGCTCAAACAGGTTGATGGTGGTGGAACCGTCGGTCAGGGTGGCCTGGTCGGAAATGGCGATCTGCACGCCCTCCACGGTGCCGTATACGGCCTGGCTCCAGTCGCCCGCAAAGCCGACAACGGCGGCAGCGCTGGCCGTGTTGGCCGTGTAGGCGCCCTTGCTCTGGCGCACCTGCGCGCCCAGAATCATGGGCACTGCGCCTTCCGCCACGCTGTTGATGAACAGGGGGCGCTTATTGCCGTCCACCGCGTTCAGCAGGATAGCCTTGCCCTGCGGGGCCAGTACCCAGCCGTTCAGAATGCCGTCATGGGCGGCAATGTCGGCGTCCGCGGCAACCAGACCGCCGTAAGCGTTGGTCAGGATGCTCTGGGCCGTGCAGTTTTTCAGGGTGTCAAAGTTGGAGCCGGGCGCGGTCACGGCGCCGAACACGGTCTGGTCAAACTTTTTGGCCAGTGCGCCGGGCAGGCGCTGCACCAGCTGATCATACAGGGCGGGCACATCACGGCGGAACTGGTTGGAGAACGGCACAATGACAGCCAGAGTGTAGGGGGACATCTGCTTGGTGGCCAGGGTGCCGCGCTTGACCGGCTTTTTCTCGGTCTCACCGACCCAGCCCGCTTCGGGGTCGCCGGTGATAACGGGGATGGTCACGCCCAGGCCCGGCAGAGGAATCTTGCGGGCCAGTGCCATGACGGCGCTGGATTCCTGGGTTTTCTGCAAAATTTCGCCGGAAACACTGCCCGGCAGGGAAATGGTGGTTGTGCGGTTGATGTCAATAGATGCCATACGTTTGCTCCTTTACTTGGTCACCTGGTCAAACCACGCGGCAAACTGATCGCGCGTGGAGCCGGTGGGGGTTTTGTTCGGGTCGCCGCCGTCGCGGACGTTGGGGTAGCCGCCGGGGGCGGCATCAAAGGCCCAGGCTTTTTCCTTGGTCAGGGCATCCAGCGCGGCCTGGATATCGCTGGTGCGGTCCTTGCTGGCTTTCAGAGCGTCCACGTCCAGCATGCCGCGGATGGCCTTTACATCGCGCCCGTGCGCGTCGCGGATTGCGCCGTCCAGGGCGGAATCAAAGGCAAAACTGTCGGCCTGGTCGGCCAGCTGGCCCTGCAGCTTGGTGATCTGGCCTTTCAGGTCAGCCACGTCCACCCCCTCAAAGGCTTTCAGGCCGTCCTTGGCGGTGTTCAGCTGGGTGGTCAGGTCGTTCACCTGGGTCTGCAGGTTGGCGGCTTTGGTCTTTTCGGCGGTGATATCCCTGCCGTTTTCGCCCATCAGCCAGTCCAGCTGCTCATCGGTAATGTTGGGAATCTGCTTCTTGACGTCTTCGCGTTTCATGGTTGTGTCCTTTCTGCCTGCGCTTTGTTTACGCGGGTTGCATCCGCTCTGGCTGTACAGTTTTACGCCATGTCGGGCATGTTTTGGGGGATAAATGGGTATAAAAAGTGCCCGCTTGCCCCTCATGCAGGGCAGGCAGACATAAAAATACCACGGTGCAAAATTGCATCGTGGTTTCAACAAATTGTTGGTGTGCTGTTAAAATCTTGCGCTTTTTTACCGGGGCAGGGGAGCTGCACCGTTACGGCTTTACCTCCACGCTGGGCAAAACGTCCGTGTGGAAATACAGCTTGTAGTGGTAGGGGTCGGTATGCGTGCCGGTAATGTCCTCCACAACGTACATGGTGTATTGGTTCAGGTAGATGTAATTTACCTTGTACTGATCCGGCCCAATCTTTACCGTACACACCAGCTCATCGTTTGAATTGTTGCTTATGGACATGTAGCCCTCGGCTTCCATCACAATCGTGTCTGTTCGTGCGTTGTAAACGGTAATTTTGCGCTCGCTTTCAAAATAATCTGCCTGCTTGGCAATGTTATAACTGGCTTTTTCCGCTTCAGAGCAGCCGCACAGCATAACCAATGCGGTCAGCGCTGCCATCATCAAAGCAACAATCTTTTTCATCGTATCCTCCTAAAAATCTAAAAATGGGCATGAAAAAACCACGGTGCGTGTGCATCGTGGTTTGCGTATTCAGATAAACGGCGTCATGACTCTATCACTTCAAAGTTTCCCGCAGGGTAAAGGTAATCCTCGCCGGTATCGTCTACAATGCGGTACCAGCCCCGTTCAATGGAAAGTACGCTGTAGATTTTACCGTGGGTCAGTTCCAGCGATACTGTGTCACCGATATACCGTACTTTATCAATCTTCATCGTACAACCACTCCTTTACCTTAAATTTAACTTTTTCACTGCCGTTCTGGAACCAGTGGACTTCAGCCTTAATTTGCTCACCGTTCACATCCAGCCAGCCCTGAGCCTTGCAATGCTGCCAGTCCTCAGGCTTCCCGCCAAACTCGGCAGCTAATCCTTGCGCAACTTCTTCCCGCAGCGGCTTCACCCCGCCTTTTCCGGCAAAAACCTGCGCATTCTGCAAGCGGGTTCCTTCAATAAAATAATATTCTTCCCCGGTCGATTTGTCAACCACAACGTAGTTTTTTGCTTTAGCACCAATAGAACGGCCAATCTCAATGTCATTGAGTTTCCTCGCCGCATACGCCGCCCGTTTCTGGGCGTTGATGCGCTCCTTGTTGGCGGCATAGTTCACCCTGCGCATTTTGTTGATGTCGCCGCCTGCCGCATTATACTGTGCAAGGTACTTTTCCGGGTCATACCCTGCCACGGTGGTTCTGTGGTCGAACCGGATGGCAAACTCGCAATCGCAGTTGGCGTGGATGTGTTCGGCGTGGCCGCCTTTCAGCACCGTGTTGCTGGCTTTCTGCCAGCCGTTGCTTGCCAGCGTGATACAAAACGGGCAGGTGTCCCCGTGGGGAACCCAGGCCCATTCCGCCCCATCCCGCCGGGCATTTTTTAGGGTGGTATCAGCCCCGGAACGCTTGACCAGGCGGCTGACGCCGTTGGGCAGGTTGGCGGGGTTCTGGTCTTTGGTGGCGTTCACCATGCGGGCCACCTCGCCGTAGTCTGCCGGTTCGGCTGGCTCGGCGGCGGGCACCCCGGCGTTGGCCGCTTCGGCCAGTGCATCATACATCTGGCAGGCCAGCTCGGCGCTGCCCTCGCCGTACTTTGTCACCAGCGCGGCGGCGTAAGCAATCAGCGCATCGGCATCCCCGGTGCCGTGGGTGTCAATGTACTGCCGCATCAGCTGCCCGGCTTTCCAGTTCAGGCGGGACAGCCGGGTGATGTACTCATTCCAGGCGTTGGCTGTTATCTGCATCGTCTTCCATCTCCATCAGCACCTGTTGGCCCCGCACCCGCTGTTCCTGCGCCTTAATGCGGCGGATATCGGCCTGGTCAAAGCCGATCATCTCCAAAAACGTGTCGGTGGCGGCAAACTCCTGCCGGGCGGATGCAATCTTGATGGCAGCATCCGCGGTCACGGCCACACTGGGCATGGCGGGGTTCCGAAAGTGAGCCATCACGTCCCGCTCTTCCTCGGTCAGCTCGTCCAGCGTTACTTTGCGGGCAATGGCCTGGGCCATCCGGGCAATGGTGCGCAGCGCGTCGCCGTTGCCGGTGTTCAGCTGCTGGGCCAGCAATACAAGGGTCTGGCTCTGGGCCAGAATGGCATCGCTGCTGGTAGGGTTGGCATCGTTCACCACACCCACATCGGTTACGGTCAGGCCGGTGGCAGCGGCAAACTGGGTGGCCGTCATCCGCATCTTTTCAACGTGCGGCGAAAGGCTGCCCTGTGCCAGCTGGCCGAACGCGGGTTTTTCGCCGGTGTCGGGGTTGGTCGTGGCCGCGATGATCGCCCCGACATACTGCCGGAACTTGTCCGATACGATGGTATCGTACTGCTCATCCGTCACGCCAAGGATGTATTTCTGCGGCGTGGTGTCAAACTCCAGCGCAATGGCGGCGTTGGCCACAACCCGGACATAATCGTCAATCAGGGAGCGGATGGGCCGTTTCAGCCGGGAACGGCCAAACGGCTTGCTGCTGGTGGCGTTCCAGATCAGCGGCTCCATCAGCGGGCGGCCCATCTTATTGGGATGCCGGTGGGCTGTCCAGACGGTCCCTTCGCGGGTCAGTACGATCAGGGCGGTGTCGGTATAGAAGTTGACGATGGACGGGGTCCATTTCCCTTCGTCCTTTTCGTCCTTCATGGTGTCGATGATGGCAAGGCCGCAGTCGATCCGGCCTTTCTCGCCGCTCCACAGGGCAGCGGCCGCAGCAGGGGAGTGGAACCGGATCCGGCAGCCGATCGCGTCATCCGCCGAAAGCGTGGCAAACACGCAGCCGTATTTCAGCTCATCGCGGCAGGCTTTGGCGTATTCGGCCACAAGGCGGTTATCCGCCACCAGCCGGGCAAGGCTGTCCAGACTGCCGCCGGTGCCCACAAAGCCGTCAAACATGCTGCGGGCGGCAAGCACATCCACTGCTTTCTGACCCCAGCTGCAGCCGACCTCCAGCCCGCGCAGCCCCGTGGGCAGGGCAATACCAAGGTTGACATCCCGCAGGGTCACATGACCCTCATAATATTTGTCTTTGGTTGCGTTGCGGCTCTGGTGATAGGTGTACGCCTCGGCCAGGTCGCTGAGCTGCTGCTGTTCTGCGGCGGTCAGCCCGGCCACAATACCAAAATTCAGGGCAGTCGTCATGGTTCTCCTTTATCCAATCCTCATCTTGCGTGTCGGGTCGCGCTTGCAGGTTTTCGCGCCCCACAGTGCCAGGGCGCAGGCTTCCAGCGGCAGGCTGTTGTCGCCGCCAAAGCCATACCCGCCGCTGATGGGACGCTTGGTGCTGGTAACGGCGCTTTCGGCAAGGGCCTGCTGCGGCTTGTACCAGGTCAGGCCGCGCTCGTTCACGGTGGTGGTAAACAGTCCCACCGATGCGATTACGTCCCTGGCAGAGGGGCGGAGCACGGCGCTTTTGGCTTTCCAGGTGGGGCGGATGCGCTCCACCAGCACGTCCACCCCGTTGCGGCCATCAATGACCACACAGCTTGCGCGGTCATAGCGTTCGTTCAGCCAGTCCACCAGCCAGGCCAGGCCGCGGCCGGTGGGCTGCTGTTCGATCAGCGAGACGCGGGCCGGGCCGTCCTTGGGGATCACCGCGCCGCACAGGCAGACAGAGGAACCGTCCGCCGCGAACTTGACGCCATAGGCGGTTTTGCCGTCCGGCTTTTCGGCCTCGCTGGCACAGGCTTCCCAGGCCCGGGCATCCAGCGCCTTGTCGCTCTGCTCCGTCAGAACGGGGCTCCACCAGCCCAGGCGTTCTCTGGCAAATCCGTCGGTGCTCATGCTCCGGCACTCCTCCGCCGCAAACTCCTCGCTGAGCCGGATGCCCATGGCCGGGTTAGTCTGATACCAGACCGCGTGATTTTTGAGATCGATCTTGTCAACCTGCTCTCCCTCCACGGACCATTCGTGCCAGGCATCATGCGCGCCCGGTGCGTCAAGACAGGCCGTCCGGCGACGGCGGAATACGTCGCCGGGACAGCCCGGATAGGGCGGCGTGCCGGTATAGATCAGCTGTCGGGTGCCGGTGGCCGATGCGGCCAGCGTGGCCATGATGGCCTCCACCTGGTCGTCCGTCAGCTCCTGTGCCTCGTCATAGACCACCAGCGAGATGCCGTCAAAGCCGCGGGCCGCCTGCCGGGATCGGGCCGAGAACTCAATGCTCCCGCCGTTCAGAAGCTCGATGCACTCCTCGCCGTTGGTGTAGCGGATGTTTTTCACCAGTTCCAGCACCTCAGGGTGCCGCTTGTCGGTAAACATCCGGGCCAGCCGGTTAAAGCTCTTTTTTGCCGTGCGCACCTGATGGGCGGTGTGCAGGATCTTCTCACCGTTGATGACCATTCCGAAAAACTCTCGCCCCTCCAGGCACACGTTTTTCCCGTTCTGCCGGGGCACGGCCAGCCCGGCAGAGGTCACGGTGTACCGCCCGGATGCATCCCGGCCCAGCCAGCAGTCCAGCACCAGCTGCTGCCATTCATCCAGCGCATTTCCGTAGGCGGCCATCAGCGCTGCGGCGTCCGCACCGTCGGTCGTAACGCGCTCCGGCTCGATGCGATATCTTGGAATCTGTGCGCCGGTCATGCGTCCTGTTTTCTCCGATTCTGCACCAGAGTGAGTACGTTTGTCGGCTTAATGTCGGATATTTGCTCTTGCGGCACTTCCACAGGTAGGAGCTTAATCAGCATATCCAATCCAGACAGGTACGTTTTCCACAATGCCTCGTAAGCCCGGAAGGCCGGGTTCTCTCTCACGCCCGACTGCCCGCCGCCGTTGTCATATTCCACCGTGATGCCTTCCTCACCGATGGTTTCCCTGGCATCGTCCAGCTTGGATTTCATCCACGAAACATTCAAAATCACCGGGTCAAGCGACTTGATTTTTTCGTCATTCAATCCGTTTTTGGCCAAAAATTTAGCCAGTTTTCTGCGCTCTGCGGCAGACCTTTTCGCGATCTCCGCGCGCGCGCGATTAGAAGTATCTGCAGCCACTTTTTGCTTCTCCTTCCTGTTTTGATACCACCCCCATCATATTATTTTTTGCGGGGGTAAATCGGCGCTGGACGGCATGGGGTCGCCCGCCGGCCGGGGCGGGGGACCCTCCCCACCCCTCACCAGCTGCCGTCTGCAGGGGGCTTTTGTGTGCGGGTGCGCTG
>ERZ1026884.1427-NODE-1427-length-12774-cov-10.888828_pt1 | contig 12774 bp, 4 predicted proteins | sample MGYA00380172_ERZ1026884 | MGnify/ENA primary metagenome ERZ1026884 (study PRJEB33269, sample SAMEA4719808) | human gut metagenome | biome: human-associated habitat; feature: organic feature; material: feces | place: Cameroon | collected 2013-10 ... | reverse complement strand
GGAGATGTGTATAAGAGACAGACATAGCACCATTGTATTTAACTAGATTTGTATATTTCCAGGTAATTGTTCCATTTTCAATATAATACCAACCATTATTGTAATAATAGAGATCATTATAACTTGTATCTACTTTACCATCTTTAATGTAATACCAAGTATCACCTGTATAGAATAAATCATTAAATCCATAATCCACCTTACTCTTATAGAAATAATACTTTGTACCTTTATATTCAGCAACATTATTATATGTCCATGAAATTGTACTGCCTTCTACATAATAAAGATTATTGTTGTAGGATACGACACCATTAAATGTCCAATCTAATACACCATTCACAATATAGTACCAGCTATTATTGTAATAATATAAATCAGTAAAGTCCTTATTAAGCTTACCATTAGTTAACATGTACCAATTAGAACCAGACTGTATAAGTCCTGACTGAGTCTTATTCACCATACCTTTTGTAACAAGATATGTATCTCCCTTATAAGTAGCAAGTCCACTATATGATGTATCAATACGATTATTCTTAAAGTAGTATAATTCTCCTTGAATTTCATTTAATCCATCAGAGTACTTAGTAGTAGTTCCACCATTATTTGTATTACCACCACCATATGAATTTTCAAATGGACTATAAGAATAGTTTAAATCTACATTAGTTGAGATACCAGATATTTTTCCAGTACAAGAGCATTGCCACATATCATATTTACCCTGATAATTACAAGCTGTATTATACTGTGCAACCCATTTAGTCCAGTTATTAAAACGACTATCAGTTAAATAATTAGTAAACCAATCCTTATTTGCATAAATACCAACAGTATAACCTTTTGCAGTTAACTTATCACAGAATGTCTGTGCAATATCCGCAATAGTTTTCTTGCTTAACTTTAACTCATCACGTAATTTATCTTCTTCTAAATCATAATAAACAGGATACTTAAACTTCTTACCTTGTAATAAACGAATTGCATGATCTGCTTCACTAGAAGCTTTTTCTACAGTATCCGCATAAGAATATAAGTAGACACCATAAGGAATATTATTATCTACACATCCCTTTACATTTTCTTCCCATTTCTTATCGTCCTGTTTCTTATCATCTATACCATAACCACATCTGATAATCGCATATTCTACTTCTGACTGTTTGACTTTCTTCCAGTCAATAGTGCCATTATGATAGCTTACATCAATTCCCTTACAAATTGCTTTTGGATCATCAGGCCATCCTGAATTCACAGAAGCACGTGCAGCATAATTTGCGTAATCTCTTTCCTTCACTTGTCCATTTGAATATCTAAAGCTATTTGCTATATCATTCTTTTCATTATAGTTAATATCTTCACCAAATGCTGGAAGAGTAGTACTACTTACAACCATCAGGAAAGATAAAACTGTGACACATAATCTCTTAAATATTTTTTTCATCAATGTGTCCTCCTTCGTATTAAATCATTTTAACATGTGCATTATGAATCATCAATTTGCATCAATAATTTCACATAATTTATTCTGATGTGAAAATAATAAAATCAATAAGTACAAAATAAATGCGCTTCCATGCATTTAATAATATAACATCTAAATTAAAGATTAGCAAACATTATTCTATGTTTTAATGCTCAAATAATCATGATATTTACAATAAAAATGAGTTTGTAAATAAAAAACTGATTCATAGAGAATCAGCCTTATTCTTATACAGTAATATCATAATACATAAACTTTCTATCGCAGCTATAACCCATACAGATATATTTGTATCATCACCTGTTTTTATATGTGATTTATTGAGTTTAGAAGGTGTAGTCTGTTCAGGTTTTACCCATTCAGCTTTAGGTTCAATCTTTACACTATATTCTACACTTCCATCTACAAGAGAGGGAATACTTACTAGAAAAGGGGCAGACTCAAACTGACTTTTACCACTTTCCACATATCCCTCTTGTGCAATCAAATAAATACCTTGCGTTAAATTACTAAATGTTGTACGACCTAATGAATTAGTTTTTTGTGTTAAACAAGATATATCTTTCTTTTGTGCATATTCATATAATTGTTTGGCTTGTTTTTCTCTTGCCTCTGCACTGATATCTTCTAATGATATATGTGAATCTTTAAAGTTATCCTTCCATGTCAATGTATCATTACTCATATATTGAACCTGATAGATTGAAAACTTAGCATCTGAAAGATTCACTTCCTGATTCAATTCATTTCTACATTTATATACAATCTGTATACTTCCTTTTCTAGAACCACTCTCTGCATGAATAGTTGAAACATTCATGAACGTACTCATAAGAAAAACAATCATAAACACAATAATATTTCTTACCTTCATGTTAGTTTCCTCCTTTTCTTGTCCCTTATACAGTAAATAATTGCGATAATTAAACCTATCAAAATAATAATTACTGTCATTATTAACACCTTAGAAGTAAATGGTAATTCTGGTTTAATATCTGTATCAGGCACTTTCTTTGTGGCTTCTTGATATGGTATACGATGTCCTCTCACTAATAATCTATGTGTATTAATCGCATAAGGTGTACATGTCACTAATGTGGCATAGTCTTTACCAGGTTCTATAGATAAACTCTTTGTATCTTCTGGTAATACTGTTTGTATTTGATCTATTTTATAAGCCAATGTTTCATCTAAGACCTTGATATAGAATATATCTCCTTCTTTGAGCTTATCCATATTAGTGAATAAAGTCTTAGTAGGTAACCCTCTATGACCCGTTAATACAGTATGTGTACTCTCTCCACCAACAGGTAGGGAAGTACCCCAGAAATGTCCTACACCAGCCTGTAGGACTGTTTCACTTGTACCATGATAAATAGGTAGTTCTATATGAATCTTGGGAATACGTATATATCCCATCATTCCAGAACCATCTATATTTAATAAACTCTCATAACGTGCATCTAGCTTTGTATCTTCCTGTGAGAATGGATCTATAAGATCTATATTTCCTAACATCTCTCTATTATAAGCACGTGCTTCTTCCAACATTCTTATCTTATCTGCCTTAGAGAGTTCTACACTCTCTTTATCATAATAAGAGATAGCCTTAGAACCATTCTTCTCATTTAAATAACTACTAAAGCTAGGATATAACAACACGGAGAATGCAATCAAAAGTACAAATAAACGAATAATATCATTTCTAGTGATTTTTATCTTCATACACTTCATTTCATTCTCCCTATTAATATACAAATAATTGGAATTGCGGTTATCTTCTAAGAAAGATAACCGCTCATTCCATTAAAAACTATTTCTTAGTTTTCTCTTTTTCTATCACGGATAAAGCTTACTGCAACACAGAATACAAGGATTGCGGCAACAACAGCAAATGCGATAGTACCCATACCACCTGTAGATGGAAGGAGAGAACCAGTGCTGTTTTCTACATCGATGATCTTGTCATCTTCTTTAGCACCATTTTTAGAAAGAGTCCAATCATTTACATTCTCATTAGCGCTCTTATTAATGTCAACCTTGATTGGGTCAGTTAACTTGTTGTAACCTTCTGGAGCTTTTGTTTCTACTAAGTAATAAGTTCCTTCAGCAAGACCATTAACACGAAGGTTGTAACTTTCACCAGTAATTGATTCTACTGATTCAAATACTGTGTTTTCAGAAGTTGGATCAACTACATAGTTACCATTTCTTCCTGCTACTTTAATAGCATTAGTACCATTTTTAGCATCAGTTTCTGAGTTATAAAGACTGAATTTAGCACCAGCTAATCTGCTAGTTGTCTGACCTTTAATATGCTTGTTGATATCAAGATGGTATGTAGGTGTTTTTGCTTCACTTGGTGTAGTAGTAGTTGTGTTATCTGGATCATTACCATATTCTAATTTGGCACTGTTCTTTTCTGTTACAACTGCATCTTTATTCACTTTAGCATAGTAAGTTACAGTGAAATCTTTACCTTTGTTTGTCTGGTTAGCTCTTACCCATTCAGATAAGTCAAGAGACATTTTTCTTTTGTTAGATGTATCAAGTTTAGCTTTAGTTGGAGCTGTTCCTACTGCAGTAACACCAGTTTCATTAAATGCGACTGTTACGTTTACTTCGTTGTTTGAAGTAGCCGCTCCATTTTCATCATTAACGAAATCAAGACCGTTTGATAATTCATCGTGGATCTTATATACATACTGTTCATATCCAGTTGTATCAGGTACTGAACCTTTAACTGTATATTTAACAACCTCACCAATACTTACAGTGCCTTTATCAGCTGTTTTTTTAATACTTGGAGCTGTTGTCTTTAAGTATACTTCGTCATTTTTACCAGTTACTGTAACTAATGAAGACTGAATTTCTCTTCCACCTGTTACATATACTAAATAGTAACCTGCAGCTAAGTCATCAAACTTAAAAGATGTTTTAGATTCTGTAATCTTTCCAGAATTTGTAGTAGCTGGACGCTTGTTAGTTAAAGCTGTAGCTGTGAAATCATTTGCGAACTTCTGTACAGCCCCTGTTGTGTCTTTAAGATCATTAACCTTTTGCACGAAATCTTCATTCTTTGAAGTTTCCTCAATACCTAATGTAGTTGCTAAAGTTGCCCTATAAATATCATTTACTGTATAAGCATAATTTGTTGTTTTTCCAGACTGTGATGTAGTTACATCAAATAACTTATATAAGTTAATTGTCTGGTCCTTTAAATCTTGTCCTTCTTCTTTTACATTTACAGTAAGACTACAGCTAGAATCTGCTGCAAATGCTGTTACGGACATAGTCATTGTCATAACCGCAGTTAATAACAATGCGATAATGCGTTTAATACTTTTCATAACCTTTTCTCCTTTTTTTTCATTTCTCTTTATAGTTTTTCCACTTTATTTTCCTTGTTCTTTCTGTATCTCATAACGAAATAAACAAGGAAAAGCAGAATTGCTATCGCATAAAATAAGTAGTTTCCAAATCCTCCAGTATTTGGAAGACATGGGAAATGCTTGTTGGTTATCGTAAACGTAAATCCATCTTTTGATGTATCTATTGTTGTTGTATAACCATCAATTTCCGCTTCTGTCACGGAATATTTATAATAACGAACAGTTCCATTACTATCTTTGAAATAAGCAGGAAGATCTTTAATCACTTTTTGCCATGTTGATTTGTTGATAGCACCTGTTATTGGGTAACTCTCATATTCTGGAACAGTTTGTGTCTGATTACCATTCGCATCCTTCCAAGTACGAGAAATTGTTACCGTAATACTTTCTGGTCGTTTATGATCGAAGTTATCGAAATCCTTCCAGACTTTATTAATAGTGAGCTTAACCATATGATCACATGGATCTTGTGACTCAGATGGTTCTGGTGTATCACTTTCACCCGTATTAAGAGTTGTCTTTGTATCAGCCATTAATACTGCTTTGGCAGGTGATTCATATGCCTTTAAATCAGCTGTCTCACTACCATTTGATAGAACAGCATTCTTTAAAGTATCGAAGGCTTTGACTGTAATCATATGTCCAATTGTATAAATATCCCAGCCATCTTTATTTTCATAACCACTATTTAATTTCTGATTATTGCCTTTGATTTCGTTGAAAGATTTATCCAATTTTCTATAAATACGGTAGTTGTTACCTTCACCTTCAACCTTTTCCTGTTTATTAAAGTCGTATACTGAATTTAATTCACTCTTACCACTAAATGGTCCTACAAGATTGTTAGTACCTCTGACTACGTCACAGTAGTACATGTTGTTGTTCTTTAATAAACCTTCATCATTAAATCCTACAAAACCACCACTGCGACCATCCTTGGAAGTACCATCGGTATTGTTGTTGGCACCACCTGCATAAACATCATATCCATAGCTCACACCATAAACTTTACTATCAGTAATCTTTGTACGGTTTGCTTTAATGAGACTGACACTGATATTTGACTTTGCATCATTATCATTTAATAAACCATTCTTATCACATGGGAGCTTAATAGATGAATCACCAATAGTAATAATCGCAAGATCTGTCTCTTGGCTATTATCTGTTGATTTCTTAGAGAGACCTACAGATATATCTAAACCTAGAAGATTAACATGAAGAAGATTTCCTTCATATAACGCTTCTACTTTTATAATTCCTAGATCGATTTTTAGAAGATTTGAATCCTGCAACTTATCTAGGTAAAGTGCTTTTATAAGTTCATTAACAAGCATGAATATGACATTGACTGGTCCAGAATCTAGCTTTAGATCTGCAAGATATGCAAAGCTTGTTCTACCTGCAAATCCTCCAGCTGTTCCACCAGATGCGACCTGCTTCAATCCCTTATTTAGTTCATCAACACTTCCTGCTGTACACTTAGACATCCTTGCAAGGTTTGCATAACCAATAAATCCACCCGCAATCTGTTCCTCACCATTTTGACTCTGTACTGTATAGCCATCACGTGTACCACTTACACTACAATCATCAATATGAGAACCAAAGATATCCATGACACCTAATGCACCACCAAGAAGTTGTCCTGTATTATCTCCTAGGACATCAATCTTATCGGCTTTCACAACACCACTCTTACCAGAGTAACCAATGAATCCACCCACACTATTTAAGCCTCTTACATTGCTTAATTGTGTAACTGTACTATTCTTTACAGAACCATTTAATAGTGAACCACCAAAACCTCCGGCTGTTCCACTGTATGTAACTTGATCGTTCTGTCCAGATTTAACTGCAACATTTGCACTGACACTCAGTCCTGCATCCTTACTTCCACATACATTTCCGTAATATACATAACTTCTAAAAGCATCTAGTACATCTGTTCTACCTAGCTTTAATAGCTTATCTAATAGTGATGTTTCATTATCTGCACTGATATTCGCAACACCTGCTACATCAGCAACACCAAAACATCCACCAGCATATTCACCTGCTACTACAGAACGAATATTCTCTACATTAATACCAGCTTCAGATTTATCCTTTATACCAAGAACTGTACCTTCCAGCATTCCTGCAAAACCGCCTGCAGTTTTCGCATAAGAAGTATTATTCTTACCAGTTGTATATGCACCATTTACGATATATCCCCAGTCATCCCAGGATTCAACATCTGCATAACGGATTGTCGCAACTGTCGCATTAAGTACTTTAATAAGGTCTGCAGGAGTATCGAGTAGTTTATTAAGAAGCTTACTTAATAATCCTTCACCGGCAGTAGGGTTAAGTGTAGCTACACTACCTGGTCTAGAACTTCCTACAAAACCGCCTACGTAGCTTCTACCATCTACTCGTCTGAGTTTCTTAACCTGACAATGTGCAGTATTATCTCCCCAGATTTGTCCACCAATTAGTTTACCGACATAACCACCAGCATAACCACAGTTATCCTTTTCATTAATACCTGTAGATTCAACCATCAATCCACTCTGGTAGCCTTCTACTGAAGATTTCTTAATTACTGGGACAAATACATTCAGTACATCAATCATTCGTCCTAAATCAAGTTTAAGACCTAGAATATCGACACCACCAAGTTTTGCAGCACCGCCATTGATCATTTCTCCAGCAAAACCACCTGCAGTTCTCATACCAGTGACACGTTTTGTCTGGTATGCCTGACCATTTGTGATAGTACCTGTCTGCATAGAGCCAACATAACCTCCTGCAGCACCACCATTCGCTAGTTTAATTTTATCTTGGTAATTTACTCTACCTGCTACTACATTGTATCCATAAGCATATTTATGAATAATCGTATCTAATTCTGCTTGTTTTTTTACCGTACCATGCTCTGCAAGATCATTTCCGTAACCACCATACTTACCAACAAATTCAACCCAGTTATTCCATGTTTCATAATCCATTAAAGCAAGTGGGCCATATACTGCAGTATTCTCTTCTGTAGGATAAACAACACTTAAAGCACCTAATATGTTATCTACCTTTACTAATCCCCATAATAGAGATAAGTTACCAGCACTTGCAGTATCTGCAGATTCCATTAAACCAGTAAATCCACCCGCAATCTCTTCACCATATACAGAACGAATTCTTACTGCTTTACAAATACTTTTTGGTCCAGTATAGTCTTCACCTTTCCATTTCTTTGTATTATTACCCCAGATATGACCACCTTCGTTATGTCCTACATAACCACCAGCCATACCTCTTTGTACCTGCGTTGTAGAAGATGCCTGTGCACGTACTGCACCACCACAAGGAACACATGTAGTAGAACTATTTCTAATAGTAGGTACAAAATCTTCTGCAACAGAAGCAAGTACTTCATCTATGTTTACAAGTCCTTTTAAGATACTTGCATCACCTAATACATTCGCAATATTACCAGGTTGTAAATCTCCTACATAACCACCAGCAGTTAACTGACCAATAATATAAGAGAAGTTATTCGCATTAGAATCCTGAATATATCCACCAGAAATCTTTCCTGCAAATCCACCTGCATCCCCAAGTACATCATTCTCTGATGCATCAGAAGCCGTATTCTTATAAGATGCTTTAACCGCAAATCCACCAACATTTCCAGTAACATGAGAATGTTCAATAGTAGATACCACTACATTTAATGCATCTAATACATTATTAATACCAATAGAAGTACCTAGAATACTTAATCCTTTACCTACAGAAGCTGCAGAACCAATATCCATATAACCAATATATCCACCAGCATATCTTGCACCAGTGACTGCATATTGACTCTCGTTATTAAAGTATGTAGGTGCTTCTGTTGCTTCTAAATCTTTTGGAGGTGTTACTTTTGTATGTTTTAAATGTGTCACATCACAATAACTTACCTGAACACCACTACCATAACCTATGAATCCTCCTGCACTTCCTGAATGAGTATCATTTGTTTTTAATTTATTCGCAATAACTGTAAATCCTTCATCTGACTTTACACCAGCATATTGTACATATGGGATATAGGCGTTAATAAGATTGAGTAATTCACCTACATTAACATTTAATCCATTAAGACCACCAAGGATACTAATACCTTTACCAGCATCAGCAAGTGCACCAGAGTAAACATTACCTCCAAAGCCACCTGCATAAGACTGTCCATTGACATGATCTAAGTTATATACAGAATAGTAGTTTCCTTGTCCTGCATCGTGATTATTAAGAGTACCACTCTGGAAGTTTCCTACGAAACCTCCTGCAGTATCTGCAGAAACACCACCACCATTTACATAAGTAACTGTACATACTGTGTAAGAAGGGATGAGATACTTAACAGCAGTTAATAAACCATTAATATCTAAAACACTTGTATCTTTATTGATCCAACCTTTAAGATCATCTTCAGATGCAACATCTGCAAGACCACCTGTTTGTGATGTTCCAATAAATCCACCTGCATAACCATCTGTATCATTTGCGGATACTTCTTTAAGGTTCTTTACATCTGAATGATTGATTTCACAGCTGTGAGCCTTGCCTACAAATCCACCAGCAACATAATCAACAACACCACCATCACTATTGGTACCTGTTGCTTTGACTGTTAAACCAGTTTCTACTCCAATAACATGAGAATCATTAATGGTTACACGTACACCAGAAGCTACCTTTAATAGGTTCTTTACCTGTAAAACGTGATTTAATCCAAGAAGGTTAACTGTTAAACCTCCTGTATCTGCAAGATCTCCTGGACCAGCTAAACCAATCATTCCCCCTACACGGTTATTGCCTATGACAGACTTTAAATTCTTTATTGTGACTGTATTAACTGAACCACCAATTGCATCACCAAAACCACCACCAATACGCTGTTCACCTGTAATAGATAAACCAATAGTAGGTCCTGTAACTGTTACTTTATCTACAGTAAATCCAAGATATGAAGCCAGTCCAAGAGTATCATTTAATAATCCAGCAACTTTTGCAGTTCCTAAAGAGCCTGCAATACCACCTACAAAGTTCTTACCTGTAATATTTTGAACACCTGAGAGTTCCACATCTTTCACTGAGACAGATGCTGTATCATATACTTTATTTCTCCAATAAGAGACTTTATTTAAATAATCTGCACTCGATGATGCAATATAAGCACCATTACCTCTACCAGTGATACCACCCACATAATCAGCACCACTTAACTTAAGTGGACCACTAACAGTAGCACCTAAGATATAAGATGGATTGACACCTGCTAAAGATAGTAGGGAAGAAACATCCTTATTACTACTTAACAATTGTTCTAATAGACCTACAACACCACCAAGCAAATTATCCTTTGTATCAGATTTTCCTAAGTCTGTAGCCCATCCCAGAGATGCAATACCTGCAAAGCCTCCTGCATAATCACTAGTCGCTTTTACTTCAAATTTATTTGTAGACTTAACAGTACAATTGACTGTAGCAGTATTCGCAAGACCGCCTGCAAACCCACCAGCGTAAGTTTCACTTGATACTGTGAGTCCTTTATTGTCTATTGAACAGTTTAAAAGTAAACTTTCTGTATTCATTTTTGGGAGTTTTGACTGAATATCTAATGCGCCAGAAAGGGTACCTACAATGACATCATCACGTGCTAATCCTACAAAACCACCCGTAAATGTTTTTCCACTAATTGTATAGTTACTATTAGTAATAGAACAGTTTTCTATGATTGTGCCTTTCTGTTGTCCAACAAATCCACCTGCATAATCTTTTTCACTTGAAGTAGAAATACTTAAACCATTAATAGAACAATTCTTTATTTTCGCATTAATATAACCAGTAGGAATCAATTTACTTAATGGAATCGCATTACCTAATAGAATCGTGATTAAGTCACCTAAACCTAATCCTGGAATTAGATTCAATATATTTGTAAGTAACTTTACTAACCCACCAAGTGCATTTGATAAACCATCATACTGTGTTTTACCTACTGCATAACCAACAAATCCACCTGTATTATTGTTTACGGTTTTTACATTCGCATCATTTACTTCTATATTAGAAATCTCTACATGACCTTCTACACGCCCTGCAACAGCACCTGTCGCAAGCGCTGTAGGGTCTTTCTTTCTTGCATCAAGAACATCACCTAATGTTTTTCCCAGATCAATCTTGACCTGACCAAACGTTAGGATAAATGTTAGACCACTTAGAACTCCACCAAGCAACTTACCCAGAGTACTTGTTAAAGTACTTACAAGAGTTTCCGGATAATACGTTTCAGAAGTTGATGTTTGAACAGTAATATTTTCAAACTTAATATTTGAAACTTGTACTAACCCTTTACTTAAACCAATATCATTCTCACTTACTTCACTTGATATAGTTGAGAAGAAACCAACACCCATTTGTTCACCAACATTAAGCTTATCTGATTGTTCAACCTTCACATTAGAAATAACTGGTTTCTCTATCTTTGCACCTGCATCCCAAATCTTATTGCTAGTACTCTTAGCACCAACCATTGTGCCTTGAAAGTTAAGAGGTTTCCAATTTGAACTACTTAAATCTATATCACGGAAGATAATATAATTTGCATTAGCACTGTATTTCTGATTTGCAGCTTTATCAATATCGAGATTAGGATCAATTTCACCTGTGGTCTGATTAACACCACATCTACCTCTTGATTTTAGACTAGATTCAACACTTAAGCTTTTGTCTGTTTCTTTAATTCCTCCAAAAGTATAATCAGATACTCCATTTTGATCTTTCGTTAAATCGGCATCCCCACCATAAAGCATAATCGGTTTGCCGTTTCTATCCTTATCAACTTTCCATGTTACAACATCTAAATAAGCCTGATAAACTGCGCCATATACCTGTGTATCAGTTCCTATCTTTCTAAGCTGTGTTTCATTACCAATCAGGATATAAGTCTTATCCCCAATAGTCTTAACAACCTGACCCTTAAAGTCACGGCCTTCCGCATTTTCTGTACTTACATTTTCTCTTAATTGATTCTCAGCTAATTCTGGCTTACTAGAATCAAAACTTTGAGATAATACATACTTGTGTGTTTTGCTGTAAGTTAAGTAGGGCTGGTTCTCTCCATTAGGATATACCATCTGTCCCATACCAAACTGAGGTGCATCATAATCCAATGACATTACTGGTTCTGTTTCTGAATTATCCTGTGCAAGAACCATTAACTGATAGGGGTTATAGATAGTAATTGTATCTGTTTCTTTATTATAAAGAGATGTACTTTCTCTAGTAGTACCTGTAATGCTACCAGTAAAGTTATTTGGAAGTGTCCAGATGTAATCAGTACTCATCTCAATATCACTCATTAATACATATTGAGCATCTGATGTATATCTCAATTCAGTTCCTTCATTCTTTACTACTTCTCCAGAACCAATTGATCCATCCTTATCACCTGTATAAACATAAGCATCAGAACCAATCTGTTTTAGCTGATTGTAGTTATAAATGCAAATCTTATCGTTTTGGTAATATGTTTCTATATTCTCAGTTGTTTCAGTTGTATTTGTATTATTATCATAAACTGTCTCTTGAGGTATATTATCAGTTTGATTAAAGTTGACTATACCTGCTGCATTTACCTGCGTACAAACAAGCGCAATACATAGTATGAGTAGTATCCATTTATTGAGTAGTGTTTTTATTTTATTCATACAAGACCTTTTCCCTTCCTATAATATTCTGAGTTACTATTCAGAAAACATGTCGCAATTGTTCTAAAAGGCCCCATATTGTTGATATTTTCTATATATACACACTTTTTTTACATCTTTTTTCATTATAGACTTATAAAACTGTTAATAT
>ERZ1026884.1426-NODE-1426-length-12781-cov-3.620148_pt1 | contig 12781 bp, 11 predicted proteins | sample MGYA00380172_ERZ1026884 | MGnify/ENA primary metagenome ERZ1026884 (study PRJEB33269, sample SAMEA4719808) | human gut metagenome | biome: human-associated habitat; feature: organic feature; material: feces | place: Cameroon | collected 2013-10 ... | reverse complement strand
GGATTATACGAAACGTAGAAAGACTTGGACAGTTGACCATTCAGAAACTGCACATCGGTAGAGACCACATGAGAGGTGTGGCCGTTGGAAACAAATTCGAGGTTATAGGCGGCGTTGGCAAACCAGCCGCCGTCATTGTAATGGGTCAGGTGGATCAGCGGCATGGAAAGGGTAAAGCCCTGCGGGCCGCCGGTAACGAGATCCTGGGGATAATAATAGGCCACGTCCGTCTGCGTAAGCGATACGACGTTGCGGAAGAGTGCCAGCGACAGCGTGCCGTCCGCCAGCACGATGGTTTCCAGCACAGCCAGGGTGGAACGGCTGGTGTCGGGCGTAAGGCTGCTGCTATTGGCGAATTTACCGCTGAGCACGTTGACGGCAACGACGTTCTTGTGTCCCATGACCGCGAAGGCATAGTCGGTGCTTTGCGACTGGCGATAGGTATCGCCGCTGCCATTGGCATAGACAACGCCATGATTGGCCGGGTGATCCAGATTGTACCATACCAGCTCGGCCTGGCGGCTGGCGCTGACGGTGGAGGGGGTGATCCAGAAGCCGAAGGTGGCGGAGCGGTCTCCGCCGGAAGAGGTAAGCGTGACGTACTGGATTTCCTGAGACATGCTATCCACCCGGGAGAAGACCACCTCTTCCTTATCGGTCGGCAGACCGCCGCCGTTCTTCGCGGATAGTACGCTATTGGCGCTGGCGGGGGTATTGACGGCCGCGTAGACCGTGGCGGACTGGGCCATGGTGGGCATCGTCCCCTGCAGAGAAGCGCCGTTGGCGTTGGTATCCAGCACATAGCTGCCCTTCCAAAGCGTTTGCTTCCATTTGAGGATGAAAAGCTGCGCTACGACCTCAAGACCAAAGCCCAGCGCGACCGAAGCGCTGACCGGCGTGCCCAGCGTGAACCTGGGAACGACCTTGCCGAAGAAGCGCATGGCAATGCTGGCCATGCCGCGCACGCCAAGCCCCAGGCTTACGCCCAGCTCGGCCAGCATTTCAATGGTCAGCCCCAGGCCGTTATTAAACTGGAACTTGGGGTTGCTCAGATCGGGCAGGTCGGCTTCCAGGCCAAGACCAAAGGTGGCGCCTATGGCAAAGGTCATATCCATCGCAAAGAAGGCGGGAATGAAGCCTGCGATAAACGCCTGCCAGCCAAATCCGCCCTTGAAAGCGGCCTGTATGCCGCCGCTGCCGCTGAGACTGATGCGGGAAGCATCGGATTTGACGCGCCCCTGCATGCCCGCAAACACGGTGATGGCGGCGCTGGTATTGCCGATGAATTTGATGTTATCCTTGGCGCCTGCGTTTTGATATACCTGGTTATCAACGGCGTTTACATCGCGCTGCGTCCGCCTGGCCGCGCGATCCATTCGTTCTTCAACCTGCTTTTGCCCTTCGCTTTTCCAGTTCAGCAGTTCGCTGCGGAAATCATGCCCATAGGCGAACTGGATATAGCCGCTGGGATCAATGGCCAGCTGAGCGGGCACCTGCGGCACGCCGAGGGACAGGTTGCTGCCGCCGAAGAAGGGAATCTCCTCCGGGAAGGTCAGGCCAAGCGTAGGGCCGGTGAAAGACAGCGCCTTGGTGTTGATGAACTGGGGCTCATCCACCACAGCCTTTTCAATTTGCAGCTGGGTTTGATAGGTACGGGTAAAGCTGGGCGTTTCCACGCGGACGGATACGGTGGAACCGGGGGCGATTTGCTGGCAATACCGGCCGAGGAAGGAGACCGCCGTGCCCGAGGTGAAGCTGCGTTTTTCTTCCTTTTCCACCAGCTCGCCGTTATCGTCATAAACCTTATAGCACAGATACATCCAGCCGGAGACCTTGGTTTTGCTCAGGTTATCGAGCAGAATATCAAAGTAGTGCGGTGAATCGTTTTTGGGGCTGTAGAAGATGGTGCTCTTTTGGCTGAGGATATCCCTGCCGTTAAAGCCAGCCATGCGCAGGAAGGGCTGGCCGGTATAGAGCTCCAGCGCCACCGGCTCGGCCGAGCCGCCGCGGATGGTCAGGTTACGCATTTCGCGCGTGCAGTAATAATCCTTGGTCAGCACAACGTTGATGACAACCCTGTTATCCTCGTCCGGATCAAAATCCTTGGTCAGGAAGGTGACCAGGCCGTCTTCGCTGGTCCAGGCGTTCTGATTCAGGGTAGGCGTACCGCTGCAGGCGGCATGAACCTTGACGTTTTTGAGCGGGTTACCCTTTCCATCGCGCACGATGAAGCCAAACTGTTTGGAAGAAAGCACTACAACGTCGAAGCTTACGTCATTTTGTGCGCTGAGCTGCTTTAATTCCGCATTCAGGCGAGCCTTGGCTTCGCTGTTCAGCTTGCCCAATGCTGCGCCGGTGATTTCGTTGTCGGGCGAATCGGCGGCCTGCAAAAGGCTGGAGAAGCTGATGGTGCTTTGCTCCAAAAGCTGATGGTATTGCTCGTAGTATTTCGCTACAACGTCGATCACGCGCTGCATTTCAGCCATATCGTCGCGCACGCGGATGGCGATGCGCAATTTGCCCTGTGCGGACATATTGGCATTGCTGTTGAGCTGAAGCAGATTGTTGTACACCGAGCGGCGCCCCTGCTCCAGCGTATCATGATAGCTGGCAATACGGTTGCGCAGCTGCTGCAGCGTAAGCCCCACGCCCTCAAGAGAGGCGCCCTTGCCGGCCTGGCCCAGGTTCAGCAGCTCGGCGCTGTCGAGCACCTGGTTCATCAGCCCGCCGATTTCATCGGACAAAAGCCATTCCAGATACTGCTGCACCTGCAGGGCGTTCATCTGCGGCGTTACCGCCATGCCGCGCTGCCAGCTGCTGCCCTCGCCCTCCATGGCGATGAAGGCGCGGACTGTGGCGATCTCCTGCGCCGTCAGCGGAGCGATATCGGCCTGCGCGGGCAGCAGGGTGAAAAGCAGTGCAAGGATTAGAAAAAGACTGCACAGACGCTTTAGCATGGGGCGTACCTCCACAATTCTGATTGTGCGGGGGATGGGTTATTGCTGAATCTGATTGCCGTTTAACTCGTAGCGGAAGATATCCTGCCAATGGCGGCGCAGCACGATTTCCACCGTCAGATCGGTATTGTTATAATTAAGCGACCACTGGGTGTTGCTGGTGATATCCTGCGGGTTGGGATCCTGCGCGGCGGCCTGCAGAGCCTGCCAGGCGGTATCATTGGTGTGGGCGGCGCTGGCTTGGAACACGTTCAGCACCGCGTCGTAACGCTCACGGCCATGGCCGTAGATGCCGTTTTTCTGGTTGGGCAGCACCTTGTCCTTATACATCACAAAGAAATTGGTCACAGCCTCGGTCTTGGTCTCTACCAGGCCGCGGGCGGGATCGTCGCAGTCATATTCGATTACGCGGCCGTCGCCCGAAGCGTCGGTGATATAGAAGTGATAGTCGCGGCCCGAGGAGGCAAACATGTCGTAGCCCTTCAGCAGATCCACGGCTTCCTGCGTGGTAGCTGCGCGATCCAGCACCAGGCGGATGGCCAGCGTGGTGGAGATGACCGGCTTGCCGGTGGACTGCCGGGTGGGCGCGCTGTCCAGCGTGAGCACGGCGATGGACACGCCCTTTTCGTTCATGCCGTCCAGGCAGACGAAGGGCGCGGTCAGCGCGGAGAGCTTCTGCTTTGTGCTGACGTCGGGGGTGTTGGCGGAGATGTTGTTCAGCGCCGCCAGAGCCACCGATTTATAGCCGCCCTTGGGCGTGCAATACACCAGCATGGCCGAGGTGTCGTCCTTAAAGTCATAGTTGCGGCCCATGTGGATATCGCCGTCGGTATCCTGCATGGTAAAGGCCGTGCAGCCAAAGGAGGGCGCCTTGATGCTGACGGGCAGCAGCGGCAGCGCTTCCTTCACGATGGCGTCGACCATGCTCTGATCGTTGGTGATGCCGCTGGCGATGATATCGTCCAGGCTGTAATCATATTTGATATCCATGCGGTACAGGTTGTAGCCGTCCTCATAGGCGCTTACCTTGCGGATGGAAGCCAGGGTTTTGAAACGGCCCAGGTACAGCCCGCAGAAAGCGAGAACGCACACAAGAACCAAAATCAACAGGGCGGCCAGGATGCGCTTGATCCATTTTTTCATACGTTGCAGCTCCTTTGGTTGTTTGCTTTTAATAGGATAATCGAAGGGCAATGCGACAATTTATCATCCAGTTTCATTATAACGCAAATTTAATTGGCACACAAGCCATTCGAAAAAGATTTAATCATATTGTTATTATTTGCGCCCACGAAAAAACCGGCGCACAGCAGCGCACCGGCTTGTGGAAGAAAAACGGTTTTATTTTCCCATACGGCGAGCAAAATCCGCCAGCGCGTCGGGAATATGAATCTGCTGGGGACACACCTTCTCGCAGCTATGGCAGGCAATACAGGCGGAGGGCTGATGCTCGGCGGGAATGGCCGACAGCGCCATGGGCGCGATAAACATGCCCGATCCCGCCACCATGGCCTCGTTGTACAATTTGAGCAGATCGGGAATGGGCAGGTGCTTGGGGCAATGGCTTACGCAGTAGTGGCAGGACGTGCAGGGCACCGTGGTGCGGTGAATCATGTCGTCGGCAATGGACAGCACCAGCGCTGTTTCCTGCTCATTCAGGGGCTTTGCCTGTTCGTAGGTGGTGATGTTTTCCTTTACCTGCTGCAGATTGCTCATGCCCGACAGCGTAATGGTGACATCAGGCAGGCTTTGCAGAAAGCGGAATGCCCAGGCAGGCACGCCCTCGTCAGGGCGGGCGGCCTTGAGCCGCGCTTCATCCTCGGGAGCCAGGGAAGCCAGCTGACCGCCGCGCACCGGCTCCATCACCCATACGGGGATGTTCCACTGCCGCAGCAGCTCCAGCTTGCCCTTGGCGTTCTGGAAATTCCAATCAAAGTAGTTCAGCTCGATCTGCGCAAACTCCATATCCTTGCCATAGGCTTCCAGAAAGCGGCGGATGGTGGGAATGTCGCCGTGGGCGGAGAAGCCCAGATGGCGGATGCGGCCACTGCGCTTTTGCGCCATCAGATAATCATAGGTGCCGTACTTGGAATCCAGGTAGGCGTCGATATTCATCTCGCACACATTGTGGAACAGATAGAAATCAAAGTAATCCACACGGCATTTTTGCAGCTGTTTTTCAAAGATTTCTTCCGTCTTGCCCATGTTGCTCAGACTGTAGCCAGGAAACTTGGAGGCCAGGTAGAAGCTGTCGCGCGGATACTTGACCAGCAGCTTGCCCACCACCAGCTCTGAATTGCCGCTGTGGTAGCCCCAGGCGGTATCGTAATAATTAACGCCGTGGGTCATGCAGTAATCCAGAATCTGCTCGGTCGCGGCTTCGTCGATGCGGCTGTCGTCGCCGTCCAGCGTGGGCAGGCGCATGTTGCCCATGCCCAGCGCGGAGAGCTTGAGACCCTTGAAATCATTGTAAATCATGGCGATTTCTCCCGTTCCTTGCTTGAAACGAATTGGCTTTAATCATCGTTTGCATTTTCGCATAGCACAAAGCGGGCGATATCCTGGGCAGAGTTGGCGTTGATCTGCTCCGCTTGCTGCTTGCGCATGGCTTCGCAGGCAGCGGGATCGCCCGCCAGCGCCACGGCCAGGCTGGCGGCCTCGCGCAGGGAGGTCGTCTTGCGGGCCATGCCGTGCGATTCATAGAAGGCTGCGTTCTTTTCCTCGCAGCCGGGAATGGTGATCAGGTGGATCATGGGAATGCAGGCTGCGGCGGCCTCGGTGCTGGACAGCCCGCCGGGCTTGGTGATCAGCACGTCGGCGGCGTTCATGTACAGGTTCACCTCGCGCGTAAAGGGCACGGCCTGCGTAGCGGGCGGTCAATTCTTCGCGCAGCTTGTCGTTTTTGCCCGTCAGCACAAGGGCCAGAAAATCCGAGCTGTCGTCGGCAAGCAGCCCGTCGCACAGGGCGGCGATGTTGCCGCAGCCCACGCCGCCGGTCATCACCAGATAGATGCGCTTGCCCGCAGGCAGGGATAGGTGCTCCCGCGCCTGCTCTTTTGGCATATGCTGGGCAAACCGCGGCGATACCGGGATGCCCGTGGGATGCAGCAGCGATGCGTCCATGCCCGTGGCCGTCAATTCGGCAATCAAATCCCTGTGCGGCACAAAATAGCCGTTCAGCCGCGTTTCATGGAAAAAGGGGATGGCGGTATAATCGGTCAGCACGCCGTAGGCGGGAACAGGCAGCTTCTGCCGCTGGCGCAGTGCGGTGCAGGCTTCCATGCCATACAGATGGGTGCTGACCACCGCGTCAAAGCTATTTTCGAGGATATAGCGCAGCAGGTTTTCGGCATACAAAGAATTGGCAATGTAGATCGGCGAATGCTTCGTGATGGAGGAAACCGCCTCGCCCAGGCGATACACCACGCCGAAGGCCTTGGGGGCGTTGCGAATCATGGAATTATACAGCTCGGTGGCGTTTTGGCGCACGGATTCGCTGGCAAAGCTGAGCGGATCGGCCAGCTCGGCCTGCGCGCCCTGTGCAAGCAATGCTTCCTGCACAGCCAGGGCCGCGCTGTGATGCCCTTCGCCCGTGTTGCAGCTAAGCAATAAAACCTTTTTGTTCATGCGCAGCTCCTTTCGTATAAAAGCAAGATAGCGGAATGAAGCAATATGATTATAACAGCGATTGGGCGTGTGATCAATCGGCGGCTGTTTCCGGCAGATGAATTTTGTGTTAATTCTGCGCCGGGCGCACGCTGACCTCGCCCGCGCTGATGGCGATTTGTCCCTGCGGCGTATCCACAATCAGCCCGCCATCGTCGTCCACATCCAGCGCATAGCCCGAATGGCATATGCCCTCCTGCTGCCATTTGATGGGGCGGTGCAGCGTGACGCAGCGCGCGCGGTATTCCGGTATATGGGCGGGCATGGCGGATAGATTGTCCATAATTTCACGATAGACGGCGGCGCATAGCTGGGCGTGTGTGCAGGGCGCGTCGCCTTTTGGATACAGCGAGCGCACGATATAGGCAAGCTCGGGCGGAAAGCTGGGCTGGCTCAGGTTGATGCCGATGCCAGCGACCATGCCCAGCGGCTGCGCGCCGCTCCAGGCCCCCTCGCACAGGATGCCGCACACCTTTTTGCCGTCCAATTGCGCGTCGTTCACCCACTTGATATCCAGATGAAGCTGCGTCAGCCGTTCCACCGCGCGGCAGACAGCCACCGCGCACAGTGTGGTCAGCTGTCCTGCGGGCCACGCCCCGCGCAGCAGCAGGCTCATATACAGCCCGCCCTCCTCCGAGCAGAAGGCGCGCCCCATGCGGCCGCGTCCGCCCGTCTGGCGCGCGGCGACCACCAGGCTGCCGTGCGCGCCGCCGCGCAGCAAAAGCGCGCGCGCATCGGCGTTGGTAGAGACGGTTTCGGGCAGGATGCATACGGGCACATCGGGCAAAAGCGCGGAAAGCTGCGAATAATCGGGCATAACGGCCTCCTTTCCGCCGTTGACCGCGGCGCGGCGCGTGCGGTATAATAGGGCGGGGGGATGAGAATGAAAACCATGCTGATCACCGGCGGCGCGCGGGGCATCGGCGCGCAGATGGTGCGCCATTTTGCCGCGCAGGGCTGGCGGGTGATGTTCTGCTATCAAAGCAGTCAGGAGAAGGCTGAGGCGCTGGCACGCGAGACGGGCGCGCTGGCCGTTCGCTGCGATGTGCGCGACGAAGCGCAGGTACGCGCGATGCTTGCGCAGGCCATGGCGAGCCTGCGCCATCTGGACGCGCTGATCTGCAATGCCGGCGCAGCCTGGACGGGCCTGACGGAGGAAATGCCGCTGGCGGAGTATCAAAGAATCTGCGATACCAACCTGCGCGGAGCCTTCCTGTGTACACGCGAGGCGCTGCCGCATCTGCGCAATACGCGCGGCGCCATCGTGCTGATTTCCTCCATGTGGGGGCTGGTGGGCGCGTCGTGCGAAACGGTGTATTCCGCCACCAAGGCAGCGCTGCAATGCATGGCGCGTTCGCTGGCCAAGGAGGTAGGCCCCTCGGGCGTGCGGGTCAACTGCGTGGCTCCCGGCGCTGTGGATACTGACATGATGGCCTGCTATTCGCAGCAGGATAAGCAGGCGCTGGCCGATGAAACGCCGCTGGGCCGCCTGTGCGCGGCGCAGGATATTGCCGACGCGGCGGACTTTTTGCTCAGCGGCAAGGCCTCCTTTATCACCGGGCAGACGCTGGCGGTGGACGGCGGCTTTACCCTCTAAGCGCGCCGCGCCCATCCTGCCTGTGCAGAAACAGGCGGTTTTTTTAGATCAGCGCAGCTTTTCTTCTGACGTCACGGCCTGCCTGCCGTTACTTGCTTTGCTTAGCAGAACAACTGCCTCGGTATGCGCGGTATAGGGGAACAAATCCACCGCCTGAGCGGATTGCAGGGCGTAGCCGGAGGCTTGCAGGATGTCCACATCGCGGCGCAGCGTTTCAGGGCAGCAGGAAACATAGACGATACGCTCGGGCGCGGCATGACAGCACTTCAATAACGCGGAATCCTACAACGGCAAGTATATCACAGCTTTCTCTTATTCATAGTCGCCATTGCTGCGATTCCAGTTGTGATATCACCGCCGATTCTGTTAGTACAAAAGCGCGGAGGAAAACTTCGAACTAAGTCAGCTTCGAGTCCTTCTGTCAGTTGTTTTTTCCAAACGAAGATTCTCGTTGTGTCTAATGCTCTAAAAAAGTTGATCGAAAAACACGAAGTTTTATAAGCGTAAATTGGGAAGAGTGTACGGTCAAATGGCATTATAATAGACCAATGCTGCATGATTCTCTTCTTGATATCGTTAGATTTTCCTATATATGTCTGCTTGTATTCATCAAGTATCATTACATAATAACCTTCAACTCCTGCATATACAGACAAATCTGTAACCGGAATGAACTCTGGATACTGGTTGAAAAAACATACCAAGGCCTCGTCAAATTCCGCTTTATCTAACAATGAAAAGTAGTGCATGTTCAGGTCGTAATTCTTTAAGCAGATTTCCCGATATTGATTGCACCATTCCAAAGTATACGCAGATCCAACAGCATCGGTATATGCATGACGTTCAGATAGCTCCGGAAAATATGGAAGAGATGGTTTGGTGTTTATAGGAGCAAATTCATCTCTAATTAGTTTCAACTCATATTTCCTTTTGACTAGATTAATTCCTAAATGCAGCATTCTTTTTCCTCCTCACGTTATAACTATTGCGTGAATTCAGAATCAAAGGTAGTTTGTTATTTAAATTGGCTACAAAAAGAATTAATAGGGCTTTAGCTTGGCATTCGACTGAGCAGAACAACTGCCTCGGTATGCGCGGTATAGGGGAACAAATCCACTGCCTGGGCGGATTGCAGCGCGTAGCCGGAGGCTTGCAGGATATCCACGTCGCGGCGCAGCGTTTCGGGGCAGCAGGAAACATAGACGATACGCTCGGGCGCGGCCTGGCTGAGGGAGCGCAGGAAGCGCGCGTCGCAGCCTGCGCGCGGGGGATCGACAAAGACCACCGTGGGCACAAAATCGTCGTCCCGCAGGGCATTGACCGCATCCGCGCAGATGAAATCGATGTTTGAAATGCGGTTGACGCGCGCAGCCGTTCTGGCGCAGGCCACGGCGTCGCGCACCAGCTCTACGCCGCGAACCTGACCGGCCCTGCGGGCGGCCAGCATGCCGATCAGCCCCACGCCGCAGTAAGCGTCCAGCACGCGATCCCCGGGCGTAAGCTGCGCCAGTTCGATGGCGCGCTGGTACAGCTTTTCGGCCTGCACGGTATTGATCTGATAAAAAGAACGCGCTGTCAGGCACACCTTCAGCCCGCTCAGCTCGTCCCAGATTTCATCGCGCCCGGCCAGCACGCGGGAGCGGAAGCCCATCACCGCGCTGGTATCGCGGTCATTGATGGACTGCGTAACGCCGCGCACATCGGGACAGCGGGCCATCAGGCGGCGGGCAAAAGCCTCGCCGCCCGGAAAATCCGCCGTGCCGGTCACGATGGTTACCAGCGCCTGACCGGTGCTGTGCGCGCGGCGCACCTGCATGTGGCGCAGAACGCCGCGATGGAAATCCTCCCGATAAGCCGAAAGCCCTGTCTCGGACAGCAGGGACAGGGCGATGTTGGCAATTTCATTGGCGCGCTCATTTTCCATCAGGCAGCGGCGGACGGAAATTACCTGATGCGTGCCCGCGCGGTAAATGCCGTGATACAGGCCGGACTTGCCGTTGGCAAAGGTGCGCAGCACTTTGTTGCGGTAGGCGCGGGGCTCGGCCATGCCAAGGATGGGCAAGGCGTCTGGAAACAGCGCGCGGAAGGCCGCGTCCTTTTCGCGCAGAATATCGCCGTACATGCGCGTCAGCTCGCGGCAGCCGCCGCAGCCCTTTTCCGCCAGCGGGCATTTCATCTTGCGTGTCCTCCCCGGTTACTTTTGAATTTCGTGAATCAGCCCCAGCACGGCCATGGTGCCGTCGGCGGGGGGGGCGTCGCGCAGGGCGGCGCGCATCGCATCGCCATCGCGCACAAGCGCCAGGATGGCCTGGCACAGGGAGTCCGGGGTCATCTGCTCCTGCGGCAGCACGCGGGCCAGGCCGCGCTTTTCATAGGAGGCGGCGTTGAGAATCTGATCGCCGCGGCTGGCGCCCTTGGGATAGGGAATCAGCAGCATGGGCTTGCCCAGCGCCTGAAACTCGCACAGGGCGTTGGAGCCCGCGCGGGAGAGGATATAATCCGCCGCGGCCATCGCGTCGGGCAGGGTGTCTGACAAAAACTCCACCTGATAATAGCCATCCAGCCCCTTCAGGCTTTCATCCAGATTGCCCTTGCCGCACAGGTGGAACACCTGCATGTGCGGCAGAAGCTTGGGCAGGGCCGCGCGCAGAGCGGCGTTTACGCTTTGCGCGCCCAGGCTGCCGCCCATCATCAGCAGAACCGGCTTATCGGCGGTAAAATGCGCCATGGCCAGCCCCTTTTCGCGGCTGCCGGAAAACAGCTCGGGCCGCAGCGGCGTGCCGGTGAACACGCCCTTGGGGGCCAGCGCCTGCGCGCATTCGGGAAAGGTGGTGGCTACTTTTTTGGCAAAGCGCGCGCAGATTTTATTGGCCAGGCCGGGGGTGAGATCGCTTTCATGGCACAGCACGGGCACGCCGTGCAGCCACGCGCCCACCACCACGGGGACGGATACGAAGCCGCCCTTGGAGAAGCACACGTCGGGCTTGAGCCTGCGCATCAGGTGCGCGCTCTGGAACGCGCCGGCAATCACGCGGAAGGGATCGGTGAAGTTCTTCCAGTCAAAGTAGCGGCGCAGCTTGCCGGATTTGACCACATGATAGGTCACACCCGGCAGATTGCCTACCATGCCGTGCTCGATGCCATCCTGCGTGCCGATGTAGTGCACCTCGTACCCTTCCTTTAGCAGATGGGGCAGCAGCGCCAGATGCGGGGTGACATGTCCGGCCGAGCCGCCGCCGGTCAATACGATCTTCTTCATGGCTGATTTCCTCCCGTCCGTGCGATCACGGTATATTTTTCAATTATTTCACTGGGGTGCAGCGCTTGCTTGGCTGCGCGCAGCCCCTCGTCGCCCATGTCGTCCTCGCGGTTGAGATAAGCGACGCTCTGCGGCGCGTGCGCGGCGTATTCGCGGCACAGCAGCTGGCTTGCGCCCGCTACCTCGTGCAGCGCCTTTTCGATGTGCACATACAGCGTATCGCCCACCGCCGTGCCCAGGCTGACGCCCACCGTGCGCCCCTCAGGCAGGCGCAGCAGGCCGCAGTACATGCCAAGCGCCTCCGCGTGCGCCAGGGTATCCAGAGTGTAGACAAATTCCGCCTGCGCCAGGGGATCGCTTTTTTGCAGGGCGGATTCGTTATCCACCAGGAAGGCGCGTATATCATCCATATGCGCGGGATCGACGATTTCATAGATAAAGCTGCCGTGATCCTTTAAAAAACGGTTCACATGATTGCGCTGGCCGGCCAATCTCCGCCCGGCGTAGGTGGACAGCTGCTCGCGGGGATACAGATAATCGGCCCATTGACGCTGCGGCTGACAGTCGATCTCCTGCCCATAGCAGGCACGCAGCGCGTCCAGCGCCTCAGGCGGCACGGTGGCAAAGCGCAGCGAGCCGTCTGCTTCGGGGGCGATACGGGACAGGCTGAGCGCAGGAGCCTCCGATCCGCAGGGGAAAAGGTGATAAACTTGTCCGTCCGGGTAGCGCATGCGGATGTAGAGCGTATCGCCGCACAGGGCGTACTCGGTGGAAAAATAATCGCGCCACATATAGATTACGCCAGCGCTGTAATCGCAGCTGCGATAGGGCTGGTGGGCAAGACGCTCACGCAGGGCGGGAATGGCCGCCGCGTCAACGGGGGAATATGCGAGCATATGGTATCCTTTCGGCTCATTGCGAACCTTAATCAAAATCAAACCCCAGATGCAGGGGGATGGGCAGCGGATCGCCGATGGACTGCGCCAGCGAAAGCTCACCCTGCGCGCTGGGAACCAGCGCTGACAGGCGGCCGCAGCCAAGCTGCGTGGCCAGCGCCTGCGCGACCGAAGCATCGCCCAGTGCCTCGCAGAGCGTCAGGCAGTCATCCTGCACGCCGGTGACGGCACAGGCAGCGCGCGTATCGGCATACAGCCCGCCGCCCTCGCAGGAAAGCATGCGGCAGGCAAAGGCGCACAGGTTCTCATCCCATACAATGTGGGGAATATCCCGCAGCAACGCTTCGCGGGCGGCGAAGTAGGCGGGGCCATCCACGGCGGGCGGGGCGGAGCCGGGTGCGGCGGG
>ERZ1026884.1425-NODE-1425-length-12783-cov-5.469437_pt1 | contig 12783 bp, 9 predicted proteins | sample MGYA00380172_ERZ1026884 | MGnify/ENA primary metagenome ERZ1026884 (study PRJEB33269, sample SAMEA4719808) | human gut metagenome | biome: human-associated habitat; feature: organic feature; material: feces | place: Cameroon | collected 2013-10 ... | reverse complement strand
ATATTGAGTTGGTTTGTCAAGAGATTAATGCTGCTTTTACAAAGAGCATCTGCACATAAGAAATGCTTAAATTTTACAGACTGGCAACTGGATGGTGCTTTGTTTATGCGGGGAAATACAACCACCAGTAACTTTTTCCGGCTGCTACCTGGGTTCATCCCCGCTCACGCGGGGAATACAAATAGGAGGTAAAGTGAAATGAAAAAAGAAGAGGTTCACCCCCGCCCATGCGGGGAATACGGTGTGAGGCTTAGTGAACAAAAAGTACATAAGGGTTCACCCCCGCTCACGCGGGGAATACGCATAATGGATCAGCTCCGGATATCTGTTCGGAGGTTCACCCCCGCTCACGCGGGGAATACGGAGATCCTGGCTTATGATGGTAAGGTGTCTGAGGTTCACCCCCGCTCACGCGGGGAATACTCCTTTTTTAGAAAAGAATAATTCCTGCTATGAGGTTCACCCCCGCTCACGCGGGGAATACTTGCAGAACCCAAACCATCTTTATAAGTGCTTGGGTTCACCCCCGCTCACGCGGGAAATACTTACAGGTGTAAAAGAAAAATATCCAGCGGCACGGTTCACCCCCGCTCACGCGGGGAATACCATACTGCATTCATCCATTGACATATCAAAAAGGGTTCACCCCCGCTCACGCGGGGAATACAGCGTACCGCCCATAGAGGAAATGAGTAAACCGGGTTCACCCCCGCTCACGCGGGGAATACGCAACAATTACGAAGCCTATGCAGAGGGCGAAAGGGTTCACCCCCGCTCACGCGGGGAATACGACACTGGAGAGTGTGCGGTGCGCGCTGTGGGAGGTTCACCCCCGCTCACGCGGGGAATACTACGATGTACACGCTTTCGCCTCCTTCTTATAAGGGTTCACCCCCGCTCACGCGGGGAATACAGGCTTTCACGCTCTGCCTGCAACCGCTTTTTGGGTTCACCCCCGCTCACGCGGGGAATACGCAGACGGTAAACTGACAGCAAGCAGCGGATCAGGTTCACCCCCGCTCACGCGGGGAATACTAGCCGCAGCCTGTGCCATAAGCTTTATATTGTGGTTCACCCCCGCTCACGCGGGGAATACGGGTATAATAGTGACATATTACTGACCACAAGAGGTTCACCCCCGCTCACGCGGGGAATACACCATTATCCCAGAGAGAAAAGGATTTGTTTAAGGTTCACCCCCGCTCACGCGGGGAATACAAAAATAGAAAACATCCTTTTATGGATTAAAAAGGTTCACCCCCGCTCACGCGGGGAATACGATGTAGGCTGACCCTCAGAATGTCCGTTTGCGGGTTCACCCCCGCTCACGCGGGGAATACAAACGCAACCGGTGAAGGGGATCTGACCAACTAGGTTCACCCCCGCTCACGCGGGGAATACTTACAATGGTAATGTATGAAAACAGTACATATAGGTTCACCCCCGCTCACGCGGGGAATACTGTGAAACTACTCTCATATTTCCCTCCACTAAAGGTTCACCCCCGCTCACGCGGGGAATACGGAGATCCTGGCTTATGATGGTAAGGTGTCTGAGGTTCACCCCCGCTCACGCGGGGAATACTAAATGACGGGATACAGACAACAGCTGACTACAGGTTCACCCCCGCTCACGCGGGGAATACTGTGCAGGCAAGCTGTGTGTCCGTTCCACCCAGGGTTCACCCCCGCTCACGCGGGGAATACCCGCCTTAAATTGTCCGTAGCTTTCAAATGTCAGGTTCACCCCCGCTCACGCGGGGAATACTGTGTTTTTGTTGTTGGCAAATGTATTCCCACCGGGTTCACCCCCGCTCACGCGGGGAATACGTTTTTTATCCTCTTCATTCAGACGTTTATGTAGGTTCACCCCCGCTCACGCGGGGAATACTACGATGTACACGCTTTCGCCTCCTTCTTATAAGGGTTCACCCCCGCTCACGCGGGGAATACAGGCTTTCACGCTCTGCCTGCAACCGCTTTTTGGGTTCACCCCCGCTCACGCGGGGAATACATAAGTCCTTATGTAGCTTTATCCAGTTGTCCGGGTTCACCCCCGCTCACGCGGGGAATACCAGTCTCACGCTGTGGTTCTGTACTCACTGTTGGGTTCACCCCCGCTCACGCGGGGAATACTCCAGCTGGGTTAACGGATATAGTAGAGTTTTGGGTTCACCCCCGCTCACGCGGGGAATACGGATCCATTACAGCAGATAAGCTGGAGCCTACAGGTTCACCCCCGCTCACGCGGGGAATACGGACTGAGGATATCAAAAAAGTTGCAAGGAATAGGTTCACCCCCGCTCACGCGGGGAATACCGATATGCCCACCACCAACACAAGGCTCCAAAAGGTTCACCCCCGCTCACGCGGGGAATACAACACACCTCCACTAGACACCTGTAATTTTAGAGGTTCACCCCCGCTCACGCGGGGAATACCTCCAAAAATGAAACTATCAAAGTATCCGGCAGGGTTCACCCCCGCTCACGCGGGGAATACTTTGCAAATGCATTCATGGGATTGAGTGAGTTAGGTTCACCCCCGCTCACGCGGGGAATACGTAGCATTTATGCGGGTTTGCAAGTTATATATAGGTTCACCCCCGCTCACGCGGGGAATACCACAGGCTGCGGCTATCCTTGACAGTGGAATCGGGTTCACCCCCGCTCACGCGGGGAATACTCGCCTACAGCACTTACCACTGACAAGAATGTAGGTTCACCCCCGCTCACGCGGGGAATACGGAAATAAGCATCCAAGTAAAATTGGGTGCTTAGGTTCACCCCCGCTCACGCGGGGAATACACTCCTTCCTCTTAGCACCTTCCAAGAACTGGAGGTTCACCCCCGCTCACGCGGGGAATACGAATGCTTTAAGATCATCCTCGGAAATCCGATAGGTTCACCCCCGCTCACGCGGGGAATACAGTGAAATGTTGGCGCACAGAATCCTGGCCACAGGTTCACCCCCGCTCACGCGGGGAATACTCCTACTATATCACCACCACCCAGGCCACCAGAGGTTCACCCCCGCTCACGCGGGGAATACTCGATGTAATACATCCGCCTACAATTGTTTGTAGGTTCACCCCCGCTCACGCGGGGAATACAATGCAACACGCGCATTACCTCATGCTGCACCGGGTTCACCCCCGCTCACGCGGGGAATACTCCTTTTTGCATCTATCATATTTACCTCTCCTAGGTTCACCCCCGCTCACGCGGGGAATACGGTAATAACCTTTCCTTCCCGCAGCTGTCCCCAGGTTCACCCCCGCTCACGCGGGGAATACATAGAAGACTATGAGTGTATCATGCGGAACGGGGGTTCACCCCCGCTCACGCGGGGAATACTAACACCTTACCGCGTGTGTAAGGGAACCGGAAGGTTCACCCCCGCTCACGCGGGGAATACACTAAAAAAAGCCTTATTTTATCTCACTTTTTCCAACACCCATTTTCACATTTCATTTAACTTCTGATATAACTGATAAGTAAGATAACAGTCCGTCAATGCCCTATGTGCATTTGAAACTTCATATCCCAGATGCTTCATAAGTGCTTCCAACTGGTAACTTCCCACCCCCTTTATTTTTCTCCGCGACAATGCCAATGTATCTTTGGAAGCAGTTCCCAGTTGCATTTCTATTCCCAGTTTCCGACAGGCAATGCGGATGAAATTATAATCAAACATAACATTATGTCCTATAATAACTCTGTTTCCGGCAAATTCAAACAATTTATTAAGTACTTCGTCCAGTGGTCTCCCCTGACTTTGCAATTCCTGTTCTGTAATGCCTGTCAGTTTTTGTATCTCTATTGGAATTTCACCTTCTATCTGGATAAGCATAGAAAATTCTTCTGTGACAGTGCCTGCCTCTATTTTTAACGCACCGACTTCTATTATCTCATCCTTTTCCGGTGATGTTCCTGTTGTTTCTATATCGAGTACCACAAAACCTTCCTGAAACTTTTTCCTGGCACGGGCTTTGGCCATTCTGTCTGCCATGTATAGCCGCTCCGCCCGGCTTTTTGCTCCCGATATTCCCTTATCTTCTTTTTCCGACATCTTAGATGCCCTTGCAGACGGAAGCGGCCTTCTCATCAGCTTTATTCCATCAAGGTCAACCGGCTCCCAGGTTGTATTATGCACACGAAAATCCATTTTCTGTTCTCCCGGTGCACTAAAAACCATGGTTGCCTGTCCTGACTTTATATTTTCACAAATACGCTGCCAGACTTCTTCCCTTACCCTGCTGCTCACATTTCCAACGAAAACCCCGGTGTTGATCTCACACAGCCATTTAGATATGTCCCCCCGGACTTTTGGCGGACAGTCAGACAGCATGATCACGATCATTCCCATTCCTCCTGTCCATAGGAACGTCCATTCCTGACTGTTCCTTCTTTATCGTCCCATAAATAAACAGCTTCTACTGCATCTTCCTTTTTTTCATCCTCTGCCAGAAACAGCCATCGAATGTCTTTCACCATACGTTCCAATATATGCTTTTCAGTCATCACATCTCTGACCTTCCTTCGGACGATCCCCGGAAGATCTTCCGGTTCTTCTGATGCCACCTGAAAAGCAACAGGGATAACTACCTCTGATTTATACAGATCCGCAATATCATATACAAAAGAACAGTCATGTCCCACATGGATAAAACCAAGTCCCGGTGACAGGCCAAGCGCAAAAATCACTGCATGGGCCAATCCGTACAGACATGCACAGCCTGCTGACAATGCCTGATTTACCGGATCTCCTGTTTCAAAATGCTCCGGATCATAATCTCTTCCGTTCCATTTTACATCATATTCCTTGGCATATTTACGATAAACAGATCTTACTCTGCTTCCTTCCCTTCCACGCAGCTGCTGAAGTGTCATTTTAGAAGAATTTTCCTCTGGAAAACGCAGCTGATACATCTTTCTTACGATCATAAGATGTTTTCTCTGGTTACTTACACACTCTGCCTGTCGGATCAGAAAAGCGGACCTGTGAGTAAGAGGACGTCCGCCTGCATAGTACCTGACACCATGTTCTCCGATCCAGACCACGCTGACACCGGCATCTCCGATCAGCTCCATTGCACGATGGCTCACTGTTGTCCCCGGGCCTAAAAGCAGTACTGAAATAGATGCTGCAGGAACATGGATGATACCCTGATCATCCGTAACTGTGATCGCACTGTCCTGACGGTTTAATTTACAATGTTCAAAATACAGAAACGTCATTCTGTCTCTGATCTGAGGCAGTGCCTGTAACTCAGGACGGATCATTCCCGGCATTTCACTCATATGTTTCTCCTTATTTGGCAGTTTACTGCAAAAGAAAACTCAAAAAGCACCCCATCCGCAGACTTATATATGAACAATGGTAAGCAATCCCATTCCATAAGCTTTTCCACGCCCGATACCGGCTACCAAAAGCTCTTTGAATTTTTCTTCATCATAAACCTTCAAAATTCCCTCATATGTCACGCCTTTAATACTGACCTTGTTCTTTCCCTGTTCCTTTCCTTTTCTGAAAATGTGCCAGTCTCTCTCAACGATCTGAAAATTTTCCGGCAGAAGTTCAAAGCCATGTTTTTGTGCTCTGTCAAGAAGCCATTCTTCCTGGTACTTAAGAGAACAATGAGCTTTTACTTTTCCCCGTTCTCCAGGCGTGCTTGCCACACTTCTTGTAGGATTTGCCACCAGTTTAAAATGCCACCAGGTGTCATTTTTTACCCGTTCCAGAAGTGGTGTGTAATCTTTCGTCTGATAGGCATTCTCGTCATCAGGGAAACCATACCTGCGCACTCCAATGCTAAGATCCGGCCTGTCCGGGCTTAATATCAACAGATACAGCCTGTCTCCCAGATATTCAAGTCTCCATAAATTTCGCTTTCTTTCTCCCAAAAATCCACTTTCAACAAGTCCATGGATCTTTTCCTGTGAGCCTAAAAGGCGTATGGTATCCATATTTTTTGTATTTAATTCCATTCTGGTCAAATACATATATTTTTATCACCTCACAATTCTCCCATGGCATCATGTTCTCTTACAATATCCGGATTTTTGCCTGAAGTCATTTTGTCTGAAATTCCCCTATCTGATACGTTCCATTCCGTCCGTTTCATCCTTCTGTAACCATACCTTCTCTGATACGGATCAAAAGACTCTGCCTTATCTTTTACCATGCCGCCTGTAGGATCATCTGGCGCACATTCAATAAACATGGGAAGTTTTAAAGGCATTTTTTCCTTTTTCCATTCAGGTCCCTGCCATGGTTCCTCTTCTAATGCTGTTTCTAATGGCAGATCCCGTATTCCTAAAACCATACCAGCTTCCGGCGGACACGATCTTCTTCCCAGAAAAAGGGGAAATGCCGGATGTTTCAGGGCATATTCCAATTTCTGTAAAAATCCTTTATCCTCGCACTCTAATCCAACCAAAAATATAGCATCTGACAGATAATATCTGGTGGTTATATAGGAATTTTTCTCACTGTGGGCTGTATGAAAATCCTTTAAAAGTTTTCCTTCCTGATCCGTCCTGACTCCCAGTCTCAGCTGGTTTAAACTGCTGATATCTTCATTTCTTTGAATTCCCAAAGCTGCTGCCAACAGTCCTGTCACTCCACTTTTTGAAGGTGCATTTTCCGTCCGGCGGACTTCAAATTTTGAATCGATCCCCCATGACTGGACAGGTCCTGCCAAGCGAAGTAACAATGTACTCATTCTTCTCCTCCATCATCTAACTGTGCCTGGATCTCTGTCTTTACGCTTTCTAACAGCTGTTTTAAAGACATAACCTCTGCGGCTCCTTCCAGCTGATCACCAATGCCAAATGCCTTTTCTGGTTCATCTGCATAATTATCATATACTTTCTTCGCATATGCAGTCATAGCTTCCACAGACTTATCTACATAGCCGCAGTTGCTTAAGATCGGACGCTCAAATGCCCCACAAAGATTTAACGGCTGGTCCTTTCTTACTGTAATGTATACTGCATCCGGCAATGTACGGTTTGCAAAGGTATTCTGTTTTCCTGTAGGCATAGAGCAGATAAATGCCTTTATAAATCCTTCTACAACCTCTGCCGTATCTTTTCCAAGATGGCGGTACAGTTCCATTACATTTACCGTTGCATAGCGATACATGGTAAATGAGTTAAATTCCACGGTTCCAAGATGACCTGCACCTGCATTGTCTTCCTGTGAGCAGTCATCTACTGCCGTAAAATAATCATATTCGTTGTGGATCGTATGGGTAGAAATACTGTGTGCAACCTGTGCTGCCGCATCATAATTTAAAGAAGGATCACTAGCCACCATTCTTCCAAACAACGCCATGTCATAGGAAGGCTCTTTCTGCATTGCTTCCTTGTATGCCTTTTTATCTGTATTTCCGGATACCACCAGCTGGGCCAGCGCCTTAGCCTGTCCTTTGCTCATAAAGAGAAGGGCATCACTTTCTCCCTTTTTATCATTGATCTTGATGCCGGCATTTTTAAGAGCCTCTGCTGCCTTCTTTTCTGCATCAGCTTCATCCGGAGCCTGTAAACGGATCTCCTTCGCTACCATTTCAATCACTTTTTTCGTTCTGCTTCCTATGTTCTGCTCATGGAACAACTGGGAAAAATACTCTCTCATAGCCTTTTTCCATGCCTGTGAAGAAACTCTGGCTCTCGTAGTACCTCCATATACTGCTGTTTTAGGACTTCCTGTATCATCTCTGTTTATACAGCTTGGCGGAACTGTCTGTACCACATGCAGATCCACATATAATCTTTTTTCATCCATTTTCCTTTTCCTCCTCATTTTCTGCTTTTACATTACAGTATCTGTAAAAATCTCGTCCCCATTTTAACCGGATCTCCGGAATTTTTTCAAAATCCTGATACAGATAAAAATCCACTGCTAACTGCACATAATCCAGACGGATCTCCTTCTGCCTGAATAACTGCACCATTCCCTTCATATGCCATGCTAATTCCGTCAGATCGGATGATACAGCTGCTGCATTAAACCTTCTGCGTACTGCTTTTAATGACTCCGGATCTTGTGCTGCCATTTCTCCTGTTGCTCTGCCAAAGCCAATTCCCCTTTGGTGGGCATTTTCATCTTTAAGAGAACGACTTTGCTGATGGATCGCATACAATGTAAATGCCGTATACAATGCCAACTCTGCCCGCCCAGGTGTATTTCCTCTGCCTATTAATTCCTCTGGCAGATCTTCAAATAAAATCCCCCAAAGTTCCGGATCTGCGCCTGGTACTTTTCCAACACCTTTACGCATTTTAGCCAGATATGCCTTGGTTCCGCTCTCATCTGGGTTTTCTCTTAATACACGAAGCTTCTTTTCCACAAATCCTTTCATCTGTTCAATCGGATTGCTATTTTCCATCCTCTTCACCTCCTATCAGTGATAAATTTTATGTAGTTTTCCAAGAAACCAGTTATAAGCTTCCGGTGAAGCATAGTACACATCATCTTTCATTCTGCCCGCAAAGGCAGCTTCTCCTGCATTTGAAACCATTTCTTCTCCCAGTTCTTTTCCAACCATTTGAATGATCTCATCTAATTTTTTACAAGTTTTTGATATATCATCTGTTTCTGGTAAAATTTCCATAAGCCATCGTCTAAAAGGCTGGTCGATCCGGTCATAGAACAATTCCTTTGCATAGACAATATCTGCATCTCTGCCTTCTGCCTTGGCAAGATTTCCTTCCAGCATCCCAATAGCCCCAGCTACCTCTTCACATTTATTGATCTCGTCTAAGATCCTGCTCTGCCATGGACGACTCATCTGTAAAAGCAGTTCACCCTGAAAAGCCAGTGAATCACTGAATGTATCATTCACAAAAAAATCTTTATCTCCATATTGTACAGAAGCAATCCTAAAACGGATCGGTCTTATTTTCCATTGCATTTCCGTTGCTATGGTATCATACCAGCTGACAACTCCCGGCTTTCGCACATTGGATCCCGATTCTACAAATATGCTTCCAAAATCCCGCCACATTTGTCTGGAAGGATCATGTCTGCGTGGTGTGAAAAATTTTCGATCCTTTTCTTTCACTTCTCTCCACACAGTCATCTGCTCTGCATATGCCAGGTTTTTGTCAAAGAAATCTCCTCCCAGCAGGTAATATCCAACCACCTTATTATGATCTCGTTTTAACAGAAGCCGCCTTGACTGCAAAGTAAGAAGTTCTGCCAAATTATCAGGAACTGCAATTTCCTGTCTTTCTTTTTTAGATGGTTCCCGCTCCCATATCGGCTTGTCCTCTCCCTCCCAAAGACTTCTTCCGTCTTTTAAAAGGGTAAGATTTAACATGAGCGTCTGAAAAAGGTTATCTCCAACTGCAGCGATCAATCCCAGCTTTCCAGGCCATCCTACTCCCGGTGAAGGAAGACCTTTTCCTTTTGGCTTTGCAGAAGTATCATCATAGGCATTTACATATAAAAGCCATCTGGCTGCTGCTGCATATTCCATTTCCTGCTTTTTGATCCCATTACACAATGGAAAAAGACGTACCTTGTTTCCACTTTCAGAAAGCTCCCCATTTAATTTTGCAACCGTATACTCGGTTCCCACAGCTGCTTCCGGTATCTGCCAGAATGGATATTGATCATGGAATAACCAGAAACGTTCATGATATTTCTCCAGATATGTACGGATCACATCTTCTTTAAAATATCCTTTTTCCCATAAGGCTCTCCATCTTTTTCTGGCTTGTGTGGGCGTATCGATCACATTGTCCTGCCCATCTTCATCCATTTTTGAAAATATGGTGTGCAATACTGCCAGAAGCAAACGCAAAACAGCCATATCCTGTTCTGGTGTATCCCCGCATAAATCCCTGTACTCATGCGCATGTATCATTGCCTCCGGAAGAGAAACCATTTCTTCTGAACAGTCATCTTTTAATACTCGTATCCACGCTTCTTCTAATAAATTAAACTCCGGCGTTTTCATTTTTCCTTGTCCTCCTTTCTGCTGGATAATCCTGTTTTCCTGTCGTAATGTAAATGATGTTTGTTTAATTCTGCACATAAGTTTTCGTCCAATAAAAGTACCAGCTCTTCACGAAGTTTCGGAGCATATTGCCACTGGGCAAAATACTGATCTGTGTCATCTCTCAATTTTTTCAATACCGGTTTATAATTATATTCATTTGAAAATATAGATGACAGCCGTAACTTTTGTTTTAATATTTCTTTCGTTTCTTCTTCCGATGGAATATTATCCGCCGAAATACGCTTTCCTCCATACTGCCATGGCAGAAAACAGATATCATCTCCCTTTTTCCGCAAAACAAGTACTTCAATGGACGGGGATCCTGCACGCACGGATGCCAGTGCTGAGGCATCTGTTAATTCCGGATCACCTTCAGACATCCATGTTGCAATACTGTCAAATTCCGGATTTGTTTCATCTTCGCATGCGGGTTCACCTACTAATGATCTTTCTGCTTCCTTCTTCAATTTTTTTAAATTCGTGTCATATCTATGCCATAATTCATTTTTCTCACACTCTTCCGGCTCTGCATACACTTTCTGAACATAAACAGGAATATCATCTGGAAGACAAAACTGTTCTGGAAGTTTATCCAAAGTCCGTTGAAGCAGCCATTCATCATAAACAGCCCTTGTTTCTGTCAAAACATAGCATTTAGCCAGCTGCAGACAGAATGTTCTTATTCTTCCCCCATGACGATGTTCGCGTCCTATTCTCTGAAGCAACAAGTCCATAGGACAAAGATCTGTGATCATTACATCAAAATCAATATCAAGGGACTGTTCCAACACCTGTGTTCCAACTATGATCAGTTTATTTCGCTGTTCAGAGGTAGAATTTTTTCCTGCACGTTTTAAAATTTCTCTTTCAATCTCTGCACGATCCGATATAATAAACTGTGAATGCATCTGGATCATTTCACATTCAGGAAAACATTCAACAATCTTTTGTGCAAAATCCTGTGCTCTTGCAACTGTATTTAAAATGATACCGGCACAGCCTCCATCCTTCAAAGAATTTTTCAGGATCTCCATGCATTCCTCATCTTTAATACGAATGACCTGAACAATCTCTTTCTTACCATCTAAACGCATCTGCTTCTGGCAGACCTGCTTCCCATCTGTCCATGTAAAAAGCGGATATCCTGTTGCATTACACCAGTCTGCACTTGCATTCATGTTCCTCTTATTCAAATAAGCCTGTATTAAATTAAATCTATATTTTTGAGGTAATGTAGCTGACAAAACGATCACTGGTACATGGTACGCTCCCAACCAGTTTAAAATCCGCTCCAAAAATGTCATCATGTACGAATCGTATGAATGTACCTCGTCAATAATGACCACTTTCCCCGCCAATCCCAGATGCCGTAACATTACGTGTCTCTGATTTAATGCGGCCATCAGGAGCTGGTCAATAGTTCCAATCACAAAATCAACTAACAGTGCCACTTTTCTGCCTTCAAACCAGCTGTGAACCACCAGATTGTTTTCTTCATCTTCACCTACTGACAAAGCTGAACCTTTTATCAACTGCTGGTAATCTTCATTTAACGCAACCGCTCCGTGTGCCAGACGTATGCCAAGTTTTACATTTTCTGACTGCTGTTCTGCCCATTTCATCAGTCTTGGAAAAAGTCCGTTTGCCGTAGCCTGTGTAGGCAATCCGAAGAAAATCCCACCGCTTCCTGCTTTTTGCCCTAGAATTTCCGCCATTGCCAAAGCTGCTTCTGTCTTTCCAACTCCCATCTGGGCTTCCAAAATAAAAATTCCCGGTTCTATGGTGTTTTGCGCTATTTCCATTGCTGTATGCTGCACTTCTCTTGGCAAAAATCCGAACCTCTCTTCAAAAAGTGCATCATCCATTCCCCAATCATTTTCCCCTGGGATCCAGAATTCCGGAAAATTCAGTCTTTCAATTGCATTGTTCACTCTTTTGGGATAATCTGTATCCTTTCCCAGACAGTCAGTCTTTATCAGCGGAAAATAATATGTATTAGAAGCAATCCAGTCCGCCATGATCAAAAGCCCCGTAAGGATCACCTGCGCTTCCATACTGATATCCGGAAGTTCTTCTACACTGGAAAATCCACTTTTTTCAAGTGCTGTATCCAGCCATTCTTTCCATATAGCTTCCCACTTGCCTCTTTGTTGTCCAAAAAATACATCTTTACCATAGTTTTCTATTTTTTCTTCTATCTCATCCGAACACTCATCGGGTGTCTTACCATGATGGGAACCAACAATTACCGAAATTCCGATTGGTACCCCATACTTTCTCAAAATGCCTTCTCCACACAAAGAATGAGATATCCTATTAGTCAATTTTTTCGGGTCAATAAGTTTTATTCCTTCCTGGATGATTGCCTCACGGATTATTTTCACTCCCTCAGAGATGTTTGATTGAAATACATACGTCATTTTAGCCGTATCATGGCAATATGCAAGAAACAGGCATACCTTCAATCCCATCTCTTCCCCCATGTCTTTACAGATCACTTTTATAGCGGCTGGCGGAACCCAGTTATGATAAAGGTATTCCATAACGCCAGCCGTATCATAAGAATGCATCCATAACGGAAGCCAAAGTTCATTATCTGTACGGTCTGTCTTTGCGATCATATGATTCAGAATTTTCGTTCTTTCTTTCACTCCTTTTTCCCCCTGTCTCTCTTACTATCTGACTCCAATATACCTCTCTTCCACTCAAAAGTCAACACTCACTTTATTTCCTGTCTCTTATACACATCTGACGCTGCCGACGACTCCTTAC
>ERZ1026884.1423-NODE-1423-length-12803-cov-12.331346_pt1 | contig 12803 bp, 10 predicted proteins | sample MGYA00380172_ERZ1026884 | MGnify/ENA primary metagenome ERZ1026884 (study PRJEB33269, sample SAMEA4719808) | human gut metagenome | biome: human-associated habitat; feature: organic feature; material: feces | place: Cameroon | collected 2013-10 ... | reverse complement strand
ATATAGACAAACGTTCCAATAAGCGAAAAGTGAAAGAAAAGCTATTTCTTTCCACCTTTATCTTTTGCAATGTTTCTCCGAGACAACTTGACAATATCCGCTTCCGTTCGGATGTGTATAAGATGCTGACGATGCCTGGTCAAAGGAAAATATATCAAATTCCCGACCAGGTTATTGCCAACTATCGATATTTTGTTGAGAATGATGAAGAGCCTGTCACTGCTGCCCCTGTTCCTTTGAAAAAAGGTATCAAAGTGCGAGTGGTGTCAGGCAGCATGAAAGGTGTGGAAGCATACGTGCAGAGCTATAATGGAAAGAAAGCCGTCATTGGCAGCGAGATTAAGTATATCAGTGGTGCCACGCTTACGATAAGTAGAAATTTATTGGAAATTGTTGAAAATTAAAAAGTGCAATATGGATAAGTTAAATATTACATTTAATTTGTTTAAGGTAGTTGATGGCAGAACAAAGACTGATATATATGCTGATTTAGTAAAACAAGTTTATTCAGATGAACATGGATATGGTTTTACTGATGTATATGTAGACGAAATGGTACTTTCTGCTTTGTTAGTGAAAAAAGTTCCAACTTATTATAAAACGTGGGACGAAACTCAGCAAATGATGGTAAATAAAACTCTTCTGATTATGAAAGAAATAAAATTCTTTATGGATTTTAGATCCCATCATATATATGTTGAGGGAGGTGTAAGTTCCATGAATCATCTTAAACAAGCTTTACGTAATACTTGTTGGAAGACCTTTGTTTACGAAGATCTTACCATCAAACCATTTAATTTACTCCAGTCTTTTATTAAGGACAATATTATGGGAACTTTGAATGAGATTTGTATAGCAGATTTTAAGTTTGAGAATGTATTAATTGGAAAATATACGGCAAAGTTAATAGATTCGAAAATTCCATTTGAGTTAATTCAACAGCATTCAGATACAATTTCTAAATTCAAAGCTTCTGTGCAAATAGAAGATGCTGACGCAGAAATCACGATAAAGAATAGGAATAGTATGGTTATTTCTTGTAGTGAGGAAGATAAATATATGGTTTTTGATTACATATCATCTAAAATTTATTGATTATGGCTGAAAGACAAGGAAAATTAGGTGATATGTGGAATGCTTGTGCAGTAAAGTTCCTTTCGTTATTCGATTGGAATCATATTGGTGACAAGGATATCGATGTTATAGGTGAAGATGGCAATGCTTATGGTATTGATGCTCTTATGGACTATAATAGTCCAGGTATGGCAACTCGACAATCTGTAATAGTAGAGTCAAAACGATATAGTAAGGATAGTATAAACTATTCTGTTATGTCGGGGTGGTTAAGACGATTGACGAAAAAACTGGAGCAATGTCGTAATTCAGAAGAACTGCAAAATGAGTTCCCTGCTTTAACGGAATGTTGCTCTATCAATTTAGGGGTTATTTTAGTTTGGGTACACGATGCTGAAAATGAAGAATATTTCCATTCTGATTTTTCCCGGTTACTAAACAGATTGGTTTCTGTTACGAGAGTTAAACCAAACGCCTTTAAAAGAATCATAGTTTTGACCAATCCACAGATACTAAGATTATGCGCTTTATACGAAACGTTGAAAGATAGTGATTATGCGTTTGTATATCCATCTCAATTAATAGGAAACTATGCTTTGGAACGTTCAAAAGTTCTTACGATAGATTATATGCTATCGAATGTTATCCTTGCAGAAATAAAGAAAGATGGAGCAATAGAAAAGCATGTTTACTATTTTGGAATAATGACAGTGGATGCTATAAAGATTCTTAGAGAGAGTCTGCTGAAATATCAATTTGCAGAGAATGACAAGAAGCTGGTTATTCATTACACGCAGCATAATGATGGTACAGCCGATTTGATTTATGAGTTCGAAAAGCAATTTACAGATGTCGCTTCTGTTAGTTTCAAGAGAATGTCAAAGTACAATTTGACAACAGAACCATCAATAATATCAAACGAAGATGAGTAAATTTAAAATTACATATCCTGATGCAAACGATTTGGTTACAATTCTTATTGAAAGTGTCAGGCGTTCTGATTTAGTTAGGTTCCTTAGTTCGAAGGGCGTGTTTTATTATAACGCTTCGACTGAGGAATTAGCTCGAAAGACAGCCTTTATGATACTTGATTATGAAGACTTGGAACAAATACGTAAGTTCGCTTATCGCAATTCAAATAAAAATATACTAAGTGGATTTAGTTTGAAATCAGATAAGGCTTTTGATATTGCAGACATATACTCTACTATCAGGGATAAAGGTGCATTAAAAGCTGACGGCTATGAATTGCGTAGTATATCCAAAGTTTCAACAGGAGACGAGACAAAAGTACAATATAAAGGCACTGTTACTTATACAAGTAAAAAAGCCGGAAGAATGGAGTTTATCCGTACTGAAGAGCGAGATGTATCGTTTGTTATGAAACAAAATGCCGATAGCAATTGGCAAGTAGAGGTTGATGGTGGTAAATCATCTGATGGTAAAACTATACATAAGATGCTCCAAAGAATAGTTAAAGGAAAAGATATTTTTATTGATGAAATACGAATAGATAACTTATCACGACAAAATACGATAGAATTCTTTGATCGTCTGACAAAAGAAGGTTTAGGATCACCTTGGCAGCTAGAAGATATTGCACATATAACACTGAAAAGAGATGAGAAGATGGACTCGGATGATGATGATGATACTGGCGAGAAGGAAGCAACAGAAGAACAACTTTCTGGAATAACTCAAGCCGTGCTGGAAGGTAAAAATCTTCGTGAGAATTCATTTGTACATCATGCAGAAGAATCTGGCTATATATTTACGGCAATGACATATATTTTTGCCAACACTAAAGCTGGTAATAAGCTGATTTTCAAAGCGGAATTTAAGGGAAGTCCTAAAATCTTTGAGGTATGTTTGGAAAACTATCAACAGAATGACATCGAAAAAGAAGGCTATGAGGATGCCCTATCGTCATTAGATGAAAAAGAAAATATTCAATATCGTTCTATATTTTGGAATAATGCAAAGAAAATATATGACGAATTGAGAAAAATATAATAGTTAAGAAAAACAATAGCATTGCATATGAAGGACAAGATGAAAGAACCCAATGGAATAGTTTGGTGGATTGGAGCTATTGTCATTTGTCTTCTCCTTTGGGGAGGTGGATATATGTTAACCAAGTATATATCTTCGCATTTCTTCCCTGTGGGTAAAAATGATTGTGCACCAGCTTTGTTTGGTGATAGCTTTGGCGCAGTCAATGCCTTGATTTCGGCTTTTGCTTTTGCTGGTATGATTGTAACCTTTGTGTTGCAACGCTATGAACTTGGAATGCAACGCCAAGAACTGGAGGCACAAAGGGAGGAGTTTTCAACTCAGAATGAAACGTTAAGATTACAGCGATTTGAGAATACTTTTTTCAATATGATGGAACTCCAGCAAAGTATAGTCAATGATTTATATGCTAAAGATTGGCATAAGAACAATATTTGGGAAGACAATCCTTCTGAGCCAGGCAGGTTGGCTAAAGAAGTAATTGCGGCAGATGAGTTTAAGGGACGCAACCTCTTCTTTTATATATTTTGTAAATGTGAGTATGATATTGGTACATCTTTCGAGCCACAAAAAGTAAATGGCCTCTTTGGTGTGCTTTATCAAAAAGGTTTGAATTTTATAGAGAATTATACAACCACGACATTAGACCATTATTATAGGCATCTCTATACAATATTGAAGTTTATAGATGGAAATGTTTGGCTTGGTAAGGAGGAACAGTATAAGTATGCTACATTTTTAAGAGCCACTCTTTCTCGTTATGAGTTGGTGATGCTCTTTTATAATGGTCTGCATCATCCTAAATTAAAGAAATTGATGGAAAAATATTGTATTTTGAATAATTTGCGTCCAGAATTACTTGCTTTGAGTTTGGAGAATAACCGATATTTACAAAATATCAATATAAAAGACTTTCAGGAATTGTGTAATCAAGGCTTTTCTTGTCGTGATTATGAATTCTCTTTAACAACTCAAAAAGACGATGACAAGAAGTATTATTTAGGCGCATTTTATACGGATGAAGAAATACAGAAAGGAATAGATTTGCTAAACAGATGGAATCATTATATAGCAGGTCGATTGCCTTTCAAACAGTGATGATTTTAAAAGTAGACTTTTATGTTTGAACAGATAAAATCGATAATAATTAAAGGAGGACCAGTACATTAGTAAATGTAACGAAAGTTATGGAAGAGAAAGATTTTATATTTCATCCAATTTGTGTGGTTCCACCCGAAAGACATTATGATTCGTGCAAGGAATTGAAGGATGATCTGGTATGGTATGAAAAGTCACGTGCATACTTTTATAAACATCATCCTGAGTTTATACCTCAGGAAGGACAATTCGAGCAAGTCAAATTGGCAGGAAAGAAAGGCTTCATATTACTTCCTACATCATTAGACTATGGTGTTCTGTATCGTGGTCAAGGAAAATATCATGGAACATGTCTGCCTTCGCTTTATCGTCAAGAACTTACAGAGGAGGAGATTTTCGTAGAACATGTTCGTATTGCTGAATTCCGTCTGTTCTTGGAGCAGTTTGATGTAACTCGGCATTTCAAAGAGTGTGGCTATGTTGTTGATTATGTTGGATTGGCACAGCATTATGGATTGAAAACAGATGTGTTGGATGTCACTTCTGATATTGATATCTCTATGTTTTTTGCCATGTGTGATTACGACAAAGATACGGATACATACAAGCCCAAGACTGAGGACAAGGAATATGTAGGATACATCTATGCGATATTATCTAATGAGGCAAGCGAAGATTCCAAGTATCCTTTTGGCGTGTTTTCTAACAAGATTGACGTGATAGGTCTTCAGCCATTTCAACGTCCTGGCAAACAAAAAGGATATGCCTATCATGTAGGAAAGAAAGGTATATTAAGGGGCTATCTATATTCGTTCTCTTATACAAAAGAAGATTCGGAAGCAATCTATAATTATTATCACCAAGGTGATGCTTTATGGTGCAAGGATGATATTGTCGATACAGCCAAAGAAATAGCAAGTACCCAAACGTTTTCCAGCGAGGCTGTCAGTCTTGCCGTCAGAATGTTTGGAGGTGCCAAAAGTATCAACAAGAGGGTTAAAACATTGAAGTTTTCAGGGTTTAGCATTACTAGTCGTAGAAAGTTACCTTGGTACTCCATCAAGAAGTCACTAACAGAAAAGAAATGGATAGACATACATCAAAATATAGTTGCAAGAAAAACTGTTTCGGCCAATATTAAGCGCCCCTATTTAAGTATGCAACAAATAGGTCAGTTACTCTTTTTAAATTATATGTATGGATGTGTCGATAGCCCTAAGGGGTATGACTCAGGCCTTTGTTTTATGGAAGGTAAAGAATCTCCTGTTTGGGGATTAAGTAACGAAAAGGATAAGATTCCACTTACACCAGGTGCAGATGGTAAAATACACGCAAAATGGTACGAGACAGGCAATATAGCACCAAGAACAAGGTCTTTCCAAGTTCCTGACGATTTTAAGCCCCAGCTGAAAAGAATACGTTGATGATGTTGCAGATTTCTTTGAATTTGCAGCAAAGTTAATGAGAAGATAAAACAATGAATATAATCAAAACAGATATTGAAGGCGTTCTCATTATAGAGCCACGCCTCTTCCGTGATGCTCGTGGCTACTTCTTCGAGAGCTTTAGCGAGCGAGAGTTTGATGAGAAGGTTGCCCCAATCTTGGGACACAGTGTTCACTTCTGCCAAGACAACGAGTCTATGAGCAGCTATGGTGTGATGCGAGGTCTGCACTTCCAGCGCCCACCATATACTCAAAGTAAGTTGGTACGCTGCGTAAAAGGTAGAGTGCTTGATGTAGCAGTAGACATCCGCAAAGGCTCACCAACCTATGGCAAGCATGTGGCTGTAGAGCTGACAGAAGACAATCATGTCCAGTTCTTCATCCCTAAGGGCTTTGCCCATGGCTTCGCAGTTCTCTCAGAAACAGCCGTCTTCCAGTACAAGTGTGATAACTTCTATCATCTAGAGGCAGATGGAGGTATCTCTATCCTCGATGATACCCTCGGTATTGATTGGAAAATCCCAACCGAACATGCCAATCTCTCCGAGAAAGATACGAAGCATGCGATGCTGAAGGATTTTGATTCACCATTCGACATCAATATAGATTTATACAAATAAGTGTCTTTATGTAAGATAAAGATTTTTTAGAGCAAATGCTCTCGATGCTCCTATAAGAGCTTCAAGACATTTATACTCTGCGTGATTTGCGAAATCAGCGTGCCAAAAGAAATAACATTATACAATGAATAAAGAAGATAGAAATTCCTTTCGAAAGGAAATGCTCGGTAAGTTAGAAGAACAATGGGCTAAGAATAATCGCTCTGAAGACGACCTCTTCTATTACCATCCTTCCGAAGACAAAATAGTCCTCTCCAATGCTCTGTTCTGGGTAATGAGCCAAAACATAAAAGGTAAGGTAGGAAAGGAAAAGTACCTATTGCTTCTCCGCCAATATCAGGAAGAGATGCTCGAAGCCTACTTGACGGAATCAGAAGGTTTCAAAGACCTGTTGCACTATTGCAACATCATGTACAATGCCCTTCCGATGCTACTTCGAAGCACGTACGACTTCCACATCCACTTAGATGCTCGCAAGCTAGCCGCCATAACGATTGTCGCTGGCGGTTATGGTGGTGATATGCCCGAAGACCAGGCTTATGACCTCCTCGATGATATAGACTTCTATTATAATAAGGTGAAGTGCCGCAAAATAGAAAAGCTCTTGCCGGTATTGGGCAAGCTGGTGATAGAAGAACAAAAGTTACTTTAGCTTGTATGGGGGAATGCTTCTGACGCTACAATATAGTGGGGGCGCTGTAATGGTGATATACGTTGCAAATTGAACAAAGTGAACTTTGGTGAATACATCGAGGATATCCTTACTCGCATACTTTGTGGCGAGGAGGTTGATGCCTCGTTCCTGCCATGTGACTATGTTCGCCATTTTGAAGATGGTACGGATGCTGAGGTAACGAAGACATCCCAAGCCGTCGCTTGATTGTTAAATTTTAGAAAATCAAAACTTTATTCAAAAATACTGGTACGGCTAACCCGCCGATAAATAGTGGGGACGTTGTATTGGTGGTTTACTTTGCTTTGCATTAGAATATTAGGACTTATGAAGTACTCTACTGTGAGGATGTGAAGAAAGTGATAAATGAGTTAGATAAAATGATATGCAGATATTCCCATTAAAGGCTAAACATGGTGATGCCATTATTGTGAAGTTTGAATCCAAAACAAAGCTATATACGTTTGTTATAGATGGAGGACCTTCTGAAACAGCAGAAGAAATAGCTGATGTCTATGATAATTTAGGGTATATAGATATTATAATTTTAACCCATTATGATGAAGATCATATTTCTGGGTTAATTGAATTCTTTTCCCGTCATAAAAATGACAAGAATGAAAGAGTAGGACAGGTATGGGTAAATGGGGCACATTTGATTTACTATGATGATGATGAGAATACAACTGTAGCTTATGATAATGCGTTCAATTTGGTATCTTGTTTGAATCGCCTGAAATCTCATGGCTTTATAGGTCAATGGAGGGACAGTCTTACGAATGAAGAAAAACCAATAATTACTGATGATTACAGAATAGACATTTTGTCTCCTACCAAAAACATTCTTGAGACTTTAGAGAAAAAGTTTCATGATTATGTAGATGAACATGGATTACAAGACGATCCTGATATGGATGAAGATGTCTCGTTCACTCGTGTAATTACTGATTCTAAAAGTGCTTTGTGGAAGTTGGCAGAAAAGCCTCTAACCCTAAAGACTACTTTCATGAATCGGACATCAATAGCTATTCTGTTACAAGCTGAGGGAAAAAGAATTCTTTTAATGGGTGATGCTGATGTCAATGTTGTTACAGATGCAATATTGAAGTTGCAGCAGTCAAGTGAATTGTTTGAAAGTCCATTGGTGCTAGATTTGATGAAAGTATCACATCATGGAAGTAAAGCGAATGTCAGCAAACGTTTTTTGGATTTAATCGATTGTAAAAATTATCTGTTTACAACAAATGGTGGAAGCGGAGGTGCTTATCATCCTGATCGCCAAACTATTGCTTATATATGGAAATGTTCGAAAAAGTCAAACGATAAGTTAAATCTTTTTTTTAACTATCCTTTGTCGAAAATAGAACAAAGAAATGTTGGACTCTTATCAGAAGATGACATTAAACTGTTTAATATAATAGATAATTATCTAGACAAAACATTACCAACAATATCATTATGAAAACAACTCTACAATATATTTCGGCTAAAACTTTAAGGTGTTTAGATGATGGAAAAGTGGCAATGCAAGGTACTGGAACCATTATCCAAAGTCATGGACATTATTATTTGCTAACAGCTTATCACTGTTTGTGTAAGAAAGATTCAGATGATAATGAAGTCGTTCCAGCAGATTGGCATAAAATGAAAGCTATAGTTTACACACGCAGTTCTGAATTCGAATTGAATATAATAGGGTTTGAAGATGCTGATCAAGTTCAAGATTGGGCCATATTAAATATAGATAAACCCAATGATTCTGTGTCTGCTAACACGAAAGTGTGGTTAACCAATAGCTTTAATTTTGAAAGTAAAGATGTATATGCTTCTTATGGTTTTCCGCAAGATTTGGAAGATGGTATATATTTGGAGTTTACTCCTACCAATATGAGGGGGACATCTTGGAGAATTCATGATATGGTAGAAGGTGGAAATATCAAAGCGATAACTATCGAAAAAGGAACATCTGGCATGGGACTTTTTCGAAAAGAAAAAAATAAATTGTTCTATCTAGGATTGATAAACAAGTCTGCGCCTCATGGGGCGATGAATGCTATGCTGAGAGTTCCTGCAAATTATTTGGCAAAGTATTTTGATGACATTCTTGAGATAGATTTGCATCAAGAACTAAAATTAGAAAAAGTAGGCGCAAAAGATGATGAGATAGAGATAAAAGGCGACAAGAAAGAAAAAGAACTTCGAGCTGCTTATAATCAGAAAATGTGTCAAGCAGATTTTGTGGAGGCAGCCAAGATAATAGAACAATTACATACGCTTCATCCAGAAGATGAAATAATCTTGCTCAATTATATTCATGCGATTGCAAAGTCTGGGAATAAAAAACTTGAAGATATGAAGTCAATGGCATTGGCTTTTTCTTATACATCACCAGATGCAGTTACTTTTGTGGCTAAAATTTTTGCGGTAAATGGGTATCCTCAAATAGCAATTGATATATTTTATCAGAATGCAATTCGGATGAATGACCCAATCTTGGATAGTCTTTATTATGCAACAGTAGTAACAACCCCAATCCTTCAATCTGTTGCAAGAAAGGAATATGATGAAGTGGAAGAAGGTAAGTGTGTTCTGTATGCAGATGAACAAGACAGACGACATTGTTGGTTTGTTACTCGCAAGAATGTGATGGGTGCAGAACTTTTGGGACGCCATAAGGATGAAGATGTTGTAGTACAAATTGCAGGTGAAGAAAGAAAAATAAGAATAATAGCCATTTTTGATAAATACTTTGCAATAGAACATCGTGCATTGATGGATGTCATGGAGCATGGCGGAAATCGAATTTTGACTCCATTTAAGTTAAATACAGAAGCAACTTCAGCAGAGCAGACGAAACAACTTCTTAATTTTATTCAGTCGTTAAGCCCAAGTAAAAGCATTGACGAACAAATGAGGGATGCTTATGCGAGGAAACCATGTTTGGGTATGACCGCAGCTTCAGACAATGATATGGTACCAAGCTACTACTATATGCTTTTTTCAAACTTTAATTTGAAAGATAGACCAGAAAAGTTAACTCAGAAACAGCGTTTTGATTTTATCAATAAATATTCAGAATATGTTTTGGATTTGTCTTCTTTCCTTGTTCTGTCTGAAAGATATTTTTCTACAGGCATTGGCTATAAGCATAAATTTATTGTTTCAAGATTCTTAAAGGCTGTTATAGAGAATTTTTGTACTTCTGTATTACAGGTACCAAGTTTTCTTATGCATCAAGTACAGTCGGCAGGGAAACTTCATAGATTTTCCGATAATGACAAAGATAACATGGAACATCGAATTCTTGGACTTCAAAGATTTTTGGCAGAATATTGTATTGTTGAAAGTGTTAACTTACCAGAGGAAACGCTTGCTAATGAGCATAATGATAATTCTCTTTTATTCTTGAATACAATTATGTTGCTTTACAAGAACCCTAATCGTGTTTTAGTAACAGAGGATTGGTACATTAATTATATGTTAGAAGGGCGTTTGTTGGAAGTTAATGCTGGAGAATATATAAGTATATTTTGTTAAATTTGACTTACTAAAGATGAAACAACTTCATATTGATTTAAAGAACTGTTATGGCATTGGTGAGATGAATTCTGACATCAAGTTTGGCAAAGGAAAGAACGCTTGCGTGATTTATGCGCCAAATGGAACGATGAAAACATCTTTCACTAAAACCGTGCTTGACCTCTTGGAGAACAAACAACCGCAAGACAAAATCTTCAAAGATAGAGCTACTTCTGCCAGTATAATGCTGGATAGCAAACCTATCTCAATAGATAATTGTTATGTGTTCAACAACCAAAAAGACAACGGAAACGAATGTCTTAGTACATTGTTGGCAAACAAGCAGTTAAAAGAACGTTATGATGCAATTTTGCAAAGACTTAAAGATTCTTGGAATAGTTTGCGCAAGAATTTGGCAACGGATTCTCGCAGCTCAGACTGTGATGAAGAGATTTTGAAGACCTTTTCGAATTCAGCAACGACTTCCATATTTGAATGCTTGTTATCTATATATAACACTTATTTCTCTACACAGAAGAAAAGTTTTTATCACTATACCTTTAAGTATAATAACGTTTTCGATAAGGCTGGTAAGGTAGAGAAGTTTGTTGCAGACAATATCAAAAGTATTGAAGAGTATTTCAAGTCATATAAAGATGTAATAAAAGATTCAAACTTGTTCACGGAAGGTGAGGACTCGTTTGGTACTTATCAGATAGTGCAATTGATGAAATCCGTGGAAGATAACCGATTCTTTAAGGCATCTCATATGATTGTATTAAAGGGAGGTAAACAGATTACAAACAAAGACATCCTTTCTGATGTATATGAGAATGAGATCAATCGAATCCTCGGAAACGAGAAACTTCGCAAGGCATTTAATAAGATTGATAAAAAGCTGCAAGGCAATGCGGAGTTACGTACTTTCAAGGAAACTATTCAGCAATCTCCTTTTTTGATACCACTTCTCTTGGATTACGAAAAATTTCGTAGAGAGGTATTGTTAGGATATCTATATAACAATATAATTGAGTTTAAGGATTTTATCCAGCAATACAATAAAGAAAAGATAGAAATTCTGAAAATTATCAATGAGGCGAACAAAGGTATAGCAAAATGGAATGATGTAGTTTCATTGTTTAATGCTCGTTTCTTTGTCCCATTCGAGGTGTTCTTGAAAAATCAAAGTGATATGATTCTAAAGGAACAAGCTGCTACATTGGGATTTCGCTATAGAGATGACGATGGTGCTATCCAGGAAGAGACTCAAAACGAACTACTTTCAGCTTTGAGCCTTGGTGAAAAGCGTGCGTTCTATATCCTCCAAAACTTATTTGAGATAGAATCACGTAAGGCTCTGTATACAGAAACATTGATAATATGTGATGATATTGCTGACTCTTTTGATTATAAGAACAAATATGCAATAATAGAGTATTTAGCAGATTTGATAGGTAATGATAAGTTTACCTTGCTGATATTAACACATAATTTTGATTTCTATCGGACGGTTGTTTCTAGACTTAATTGTAAGCAAATATTCTTTGCCAATAGAACGCCTGAGAGAAAAATAGATTTATGTCAAGGTATCTATAAGACAGATATCATCAAGAATAAGTTTATTTCAAATGTTCACAAGAAACGTCCATTTATTGGGCTGATTCCTTTTGTAAGGAACTTGATAGAATATACAGATGGTGATTCATCTGCAGATTACATACTCTTGACTTCATGCTTGCATCAGAAAGTAGATACCGAGAATATCAAGATAGAAACAATCTATGATGTTTTTAAGTCTCATCTTTCTGGTTTAGCAGACAAGAATATCACATTCAAGGAAGAGAAATATACGGATGTTCTTTTTGAGGAGGCAGAAGCTGCTCTATCCGATAAAAATGAGGTGGATCTGGCAAATAAGTTGATTCTATCTATGGCAATTCGATTGAAAGCTGAAACGCTTATGAAGGCGATTGTTTCTGAGGAACATCAGGCAGAAATGAAACACAATAGCAATCAGACAGGAGAGTTATTAAAAGTTTTGAAGAAGTATTATTCAGATACATATCCAGAGGTTTGTCTTCTGATGAATCGAGTCGTTATGCTTACTTCTGAGAATATTCATGTCAATAATTTCATGTTTGAACCTCTTGTGGATATATCTTCTTTGCATTTAAAGCAACTTTATAAAAAGGTTTGTCATCAATTAGAACGTATATAAATAAACATGTCACTTCAATCTTTCCACGATGACTTCGTTCTAAGTACTTGGTTTTTCTCCATGCGGTCCCATCCCGCACAATTTGGCGAGACCTTTGATGGTCCGCCAACCTTAGAGCGTAGCGGTTCTGAGCACCGGAGGGC
>ERZ1026884.1413-NODE-1413-length-12867-cov-6.345770_pt1 | contig 12867 bp, 13 predicted proteins | sample MGYA00380172_ERZ1026884 | MGnify/ENA primary metagenome ERZ1026884 (study PRJEB33269, sample SAMEA4719808) | human gut metagenome | biome: human-associated habitat; feature: organic feature; material: feces | place: Cameroon | collected 2013-10 ... | reverse complement strand
CTCTATAGTTATTTTGACTTTCTTTAAATATGGCTGTAGCAATAAACTGTTTTGACTCAAAACTTATACTTTCTTTTGGAATTAAAACAACAACATTTTGGCTTGTATAAAAAGGTTCTTCTTGGATAAAACAAGATCCTAAGTATGCTCCACCTAACGCTAAGGTTAAACATCCCGAATCAAAAGGCTTTAATCCTTGTATTCTATTAACTTTTTGAGTTATTTCATTGTTGAAATTAGAGCAACCTACAAAATTTATTGACGGCATTGTTGTTTCCATTTTTGCTTTATCTAATTTTGTTCCTGAATCAATTTTAAAGATGTCATATAAATGGAATGCTTGCCATGTACTTATATCAATTTCTTCTGAAATATTGAATTTCTTTGCTGACTGCAAGTTAATCAGCGAAGAGCTGACTGCAAGTTCCAGATTTTTCATATATGATTCCATATAAAAAAATCTGGATTGCCTGTTTTATCAACAGGCAATTTTATACATATATGTTTAGCAGATTCTCTTGTGAATTTATTTACATAATCATAATTCAATCCTAATGCTCGATTCCTAAATACAGAAACAAAAAATAGTAGTGAATACTTTGTCCATTTATCTTTATATTCTCCAATAGGATACATTCCTTGTACATGTGGATATCCAACAAAATCAGATTCTTGAAAAAAGATTGCATCAGCGGAAGTAGTATCGCTAAATGTAATTATACCGCCTTTTTCTGTGCTTTTTTGATTTGTGTATCCTCCAATTCCGTTATTAAAACTTGAATTTACAACAACAGGATTAACGCCATCTTCTTCCATAAGTGAGCTATTAGTTAATTTATATGCTTTAGTTGGGTGTATATCAAACAGCTTTCCTACTGGAAATGAACCCCATTTTCAATTTTAATTAGTTTCATCTTTTTTATCACCACCACTGATTGAAATTACAACATTGTTGTTTTTAGAAGATATTTCACTATCATATAAAACCTTTTTAACTAAAGAATCACTGAATTCTTTTACATCAATTCCCTGCTTAAACATTAAATAGTCCATCATTGTTTTGGTAAAATTCTCTTCAAAAATTTTGAACGGCTTTTCAGGCATTTGATAACTTAAATGTTCCGATGGCTTAATCCATTGAATAGTATCATCACCTGATTGTTTACGAATAATATCCACCCATCTGTCTTCAATACTTTGCCATCTATCTTTAATGTCTTGCCTGCCTTGATTTTTAACAGTTTCCAAACCGTCATCTTCTATATAACAGGCAAAAATTTCTTTATCATTTTGAGTAACCCCGGCTGTAAAAATAAAAATTGATGTTGTAACACCTTCTGAAAATACCTTTTCAGGTAATTTTATGATTTTTGTTTGATTCGGAGATAACTCGCAGGCGTTTTCCACAATGCGGACAGTATACCAGCCCTGCCAGCAGAGCATTAGTCTTTCGGTGCGGGCGGTTGTACTTTTCTGCAATGGAATCAAGCATATTTTGTGTATCAATCCATTGTTGACTCGGAATAAAACCTTCGTGTCTGCCAACCGAGATAATCCATTTAGAAACAGGCTTTGCAGACATTAACTGCACAAATTTCGGAGAAATGAAGGTATTGTCAGCGTCCTCAAACTTTTCTTGATCGGTCTTGTTATAGGCGGATAAGCCGTGCTGACCGTCAAACTCTGATAGATCAGCGCATACTCCACCGACGTTTTCGTAGAAATAGTTGTAGGCAATTTCATCAGCAACGCAGTAAATATGATTTTTTAATAATAATCTTGTAGTGGAAGTGTTGAATTTGCTGCCGATCTTTGTGCGATAGCCAAGCTCATTTATCCTGTCTGCTGTTTTCTTAATAGAACGGGTTTCCGAAAATACAGCGTAGAGTTTTTGTATCATTGCTTTTTCTTCGGGAATGCTCTCCAAATAACTGTAAGCTTATTTGTTTTTGCCGCTGCCGGTCTTTACACGCTTTACTGTGAAACCTGTGGGTGTATTTCCGCCAAGCCAGCGCCCGTCCTTAGCAAGCTCCATCATATTATCTGTAATACGCCCGGTCAGAGTATCACGCTCAAATTCCGCAACCACAGCAAAAATTTGAATGAATATTTTGGATACGCCGGAAGCGGTGTTGATATTATTGGAGCAGATTAGCAAATCCACCTTGTGCTTTTCAAGAAAATCCAAAAGCCGCAGCAGGTCGCTTGTCTTTCTGCCGATACGGTCTAACTTGTAGCAGACAACCGCACGTATTTTACCCATTTCAATATCGTGAAGCATACGCTGGAAATCAGGACGGTCTGAATAGTAACCGGAGAGACCTTTATACTCATACTCCATAAAGTTGTAATTTTCATCAAGCCGAAGTTCTCTTTTGGCATATTCGGTACATTGCTTAAACTGTACGCTGATACTGTCGCCTTTATTTGTAATACGGGACTTTCGGGCGTAAATAGCTACGCCTCGATTGTCCTCATTGTTTCGTTTTTTTTTTTTTAATTTTTTTTATTATAGTTGCCCTCCTTACAATCTGATTATATCGCTACTCCTGTAAGTGTTTCTATTGTGCTGCCTCGTTTTTGAAGGTCGTATAGAAGTAATCGTAAGGTTTCGACATCAAAGGCACGAATTTTCTGCTCAAGGTATTCCATTCTCTTGTTTTGGAAAGTGCGCAACGAATTTTCGTAATTGTTTCCTCTGTGAATTACAGCGTTCATCTTAAAATCCATAGGCGCACCTCCTATCTTGAATCTCTGTCACGCAAGCACTTTCGATGGTACGCTTCGCAGAGTTTTACAATGGTTTCTTCCATTTGAGTGGTAGTATAATCTTTTGGAAAATATTTTTGAATACGCTCAGCAGGAATTTTTATACGCTCTTTCTGATTGGCTTTTTCTTCGCTCATAATGGCGGATAACTGTTCTTTCGTGAACAATCCCTGTATACTGAGAGCCTTTAAACGCTGTGCCTGAGATAAATTAGGTGTGCAGTCGCTGTACTGCCTGTTCTTTAGATTGCAAATAGGAAAGTTCAACGGCGGGCGTAAAAGCAATTATCCCTTCGTCTACCATATCTAAAATGTGCGGAATAAGTTTGGTCAGGCGAATATATCTTTTGACTTGTGTTGCGCTATCGTTTTCCGATATTTGGCATATTTTTTTTGCCTCCTTTCCAGAGAGTATGCTCTCTATTAATTAAACGACATAGAAAACTTGTTTTGTTCCTAAACTATATATGAAAACATAAAAAATTTCAAACGGTTATAAGATGTTTACAATTCGCTATAGCTTATGATATAATATATTATGTATAAGTTTAAACGAATAGTGAGAACTGTACTATGGAAATTTCTGAAGTTATAAAAAATATTCGTTCCCAACTGAGTTTATCTCAAGAAGGATTAGCAAGAGAATTACATATGGGATTCACTTCAGTTAATAGATGGGAAAACAATAAATCAAAACCCAATCAGATTGCAAGACACGCTTTGGCAGAACTTTGCAGGAAAAATAATTTAGATCAGGAATTGATAGATTTATTAGAGAAAACAACTAAGTGAAAGGTGTCGCAATATGAAGAACGAAAAACAAATTGAACTGAGTTTTATTGAAAAACTTAAAGAGTTAAAGTATATATATCGGGAAGATATTAAAGATAAAGCCTCCTTGGAGGAAAACTTCAGAAAGCATTTTCAAGAACTTAATAGGGTTAGATTAAGTGATTCTGAATTTGCAAGATTGAAAGAAAGCATCATTACACCAGATGTGTTTTCAGCGGCAAAAATCTTGAGAGAAACGAACACATTTAAAAGGGATGATGATACACCCCTACAGTACACCCTTGTAAATACGAATGATTGGTGCAAAAACGAGTATGAGGTAATTAATCAGCTTCGTATTAATACAGAAAATAGTCATCATAGATACGATGTTATTATTCTTATCAATGGCATTCCTATTGTACAGGTTGAATTAAAGTCGCTCCAAATTACTCCTAAAAGAGCAATGGAGCAGATTGTTGATTATAAAAATGATCCGGGAAATGGATATACAAATTCTTTGCTCTGTTTCATGCAGCTTTTTATTGTCAGCAATGAAAGTAATACCTACTATTTTGCCAACAATAACAAAGAGCATTTTGCTTTTGATGCTGATGAACGCTTTTTACCTGTATATCAATTTGCCGATAAGGATAATAAAAAAATTACCCATTTGCACGATTTTTCTGAGGCTGTGCTGCGTAAATGTGCTTTGGGTGAGCTGATTAGCAAATATATGGTCTTAGTAGCAAGTGAACAGAAAATGATGATTATGAGACCATATCAAATTTATGCGGTTAAAGCCATTATGGATTGCATAGAGCAAAACAGAGGAAATGGCTATATTTGGCATACAACAGGAAGTGGTAAAACTCTTACCTCTTTTAAGGCATCTACCTTGTTAAAAGATAATCGCAACATAGCAAAATGTCTTTTTGTGGTAGACAGAAAGGATCTTGACCGACAGACCAGAGAGGAATTCAATAAGTTCCAAGAGGGATGTGTGGAAGAAAACACCAATACGGAAACTTTGGTAAAAAGACTTGTTTCGGAGGACTATCGAGATAAAGTTATTGTAACGACCATCCAAAAGTTAGGTTTGGCGCTTGACGATGATAATAAGCGGAGTAAAGAGAAAAAGAAAAAAGGTGAGCTCACATACAAAGAAAGATTGGCGCCTTTAAAAGATAGCAGAATTGCAATTATCTTTGATGAATGCCATCGTTCACAGTTTGGAGAAAATCATAAAGCAATCAAAAACTTTTTCCCAAAGGCTCAGCTGTTTGGATTTACTGGCACACCTATTTTTGAAGAAAACGCAACTTACAAGCAAATTGATGGAACAATCGGTTCTTATACAACTACGAAGGATATTTTTGAAAAAGAACTGCATGCTTATACGATTACTCATGCCATCGATGATAGAAATGTATTGCGATTCCATATTGACTACTTCAAGCCGGAAAATGATAGAGATGCTTCAAGAATCAATGAGGAACAACAAAAAAGGGCTGTGGTACAAACTATTCTGTCAAAACATGACGCTATAACAAATAACAGAAGATACAATGCTATTTTAGCTACATCATCAATCAATGATGCTATTGAATATTACAACTTGTTCAAAGAAGCACAACAAAATTGTATTGATGCCGACGACAGTGAATTTGCGCCATTGAATATCGCCTGCGTATTCTCGCCGCCGGCAGAAGGTAATAAGGATGTTCAGCAAATTCAAGAGGATCTTCCACAGGAAAAAGAAGATAACAAAAAAGAACCTGATAAAAAGAAACAAGCGTTGACCAGTATTATCAAAGACTATAATGAACAGTATGCAACCATCCATGACATCAACAATTTTGATGTGTATTATCAGGATGTACAGCAAAGAATTAAAGACCAGAAATATACTAACGCAGATTATCCTCATAAAAACAAAATTGATATTACCATTGTTGTGGATATGCTGCTGACCGGTTTTGATTCTAAGTATCTGAATACTTTGTATGTAGATAAGAACTTAAAATATCATGGCTTGATTCAGGCATTTTCCAGAACAAATCGAGTTTTAAATGACACAAAACCTTATGGCAATATTCTTGATTTCAGAAGCCAGTCTGATGAAGTAGATAAAGCTATTGCTCTGTTTTCCGGTGAAAATAACAGTAACCGAGCAAAAGAAATATGGCTTGTTGACCCAGCACCAAAGGTTGTTGAGAAACTGGATAAGGCAGTAAGTGAATTAGAAAAGTTTATGGAATCTCAGGGATTGGAGTGCAAACCGGAAGAGGTAAACAACTTGAAAGGCGATGCCGCAAGATGTGAATTTATCAATAAATTCAAGGAAGTACAGCGTTTGAAAACGCAGTTGGAGCAGTACACGGAAATTGAAGAAAAAGACGCAGAGAAAATCGAGGAATTGTTGCCGGAGGATACTCTGCGTGCGTTCCGTGGTGCTTATATTGATGTGGCACAAAGGCTGAAAACTGAGCAAGGAAAAGAGAACGAGGATAAAAATTCTGAAGTTGAACAGCTCGATTTTGAGTTTGTTCTGTTTTCGTCTGCAATTATCGACTACGACTATATCATGGCATTAATTGCGAAATACACCCAGACCGAACCGAAAAAGCAAAAAATGAGCAAAGAACAACTCATCGGTATGCTTTCGGCTACTTCAAATTTGCTTGATGAAAGAGAAGACATCATTGAATATATCGATTCGCTTCAAGTTGGTGTGGCTTTGGATGAAAAGGAAATCAAAGCAGGGTATCAGAAATTCAGAGAACAGAAAAACAATCAGGAAATCAATATCATTGCGAAAAAACATGGCATTGAAATCCAAAGTTTGCAAGCGTTTATTCAGGAAATCATTGACCGAATGATTTTTGACGGAGAAAAACTTGGCGACCTTTTGGCACCGCTTGACCTAAGCTGGAGAGAAAGAACGCAAAAAGAACTGGATTTGATGGATGACCTGATTCCGTTGTTAAAGAAACTGGCAGATGGTCGTGAAATTGTGGGGTTAAATGCGTATGAATAAGAAGAAAGAAATAGTTCCTAAGTTACGGTTTCCAGAATTCATTGGGGACAAATTGAAAATTACGAAGTTGGGAAAAATATCTTCCGTCGTAAAAGAAAAAGCAGGAGAAAATAAATACACTCTTATGAGTGTAACATCTGGCGTGGGTTTAATACCACAAACAGAAAAATTTGGGAGAGAAATAGCAGGGGATTCCTATAAAAATTATATTGTTATCAGGAAATATGATTTTGCATATAACAAAAGCGCGACAAAGCAGTTTCCAGAAGGCTATATTTCTATGTTGGGAGAATACGATATAGCCGCTGTTCCCAATAGTATTTTTACTTGCTTTAGAATTACTGGTAATGAATCATATCCTCCGTTTTTTGATTATCTTTGGCACAATAACTATCACGGACATTGGCTAAGAAAATATATTGAGGTGGGTGCAAGAGCACACGGGGCGTTAAGTGTTGATACAAAACATTTATGGAGTATGCCTCTTGCATTACCTGATTTTAAAGAACAACAAAAGATTGCTGATTGCCTATCCTCCATTGATGAACTGATTGACGCAGAAAGCAGAAAACTGAAAGCTTTAGAAAAATATAAAAAGGGATTGATGCAAAAGCTGTTCCCAGCGGAAGGGAAAACTATGCCTGAATGGAGATTTCCTGAGTTTCAAGATTGTGAAGAGTGGGAAACAGTGAAATTAGAAAAATTAGCATTATATAGGAGAGGAAGTTTTCCGCAGCCATATGGATTACCAGAGTGGTATGATGAAAAAAGTGGGATGCCATTTATTCAAGTATTTGATGTTGATGATAATATGAAGCTAAAATCGAATACAAAAAATAAAATAAGTGAGTTAGCGGCGCAGCAAAGTGTATTTATTCCGAAAGGTACATTAATAATAACAATTCAGGGTTCTATTGGTCGCGTTGCAATTACGCAGTATGACGCATACATAGACCGAACATTACTGTTATTTGAAAAATTTTTCAGGAAGATTGATAAAACTTTTTTGGCATACAATCTGCAATTGTTGTTTGACATCGAAAAGCAAAAAGCACCAGGTGGAATAATTAAGACTATTACTAAACAAGCTTTAAGTGAATTCTTAACAAGTATTCCTCAAATTGAAGAACAAGAAAAAATAGCGGGCTGCTTGTCAGAGGTAGATACCATGATTACAGAACAGTCGAATAAAGTAGAACAGTTAAAAGCGCATAAAAAGGGATTAATGCAGGGATTGTTTACTTCTCTTGAGGAGGCAGATATATGAGTATAAATGTACCGGAAATAATTTCAAAAGAGGAATACAAAAAGCTTACTAATAAAACATTAAATGCACCGGATTTCCAGCAATATAAAAGTATTGTTACTAATAATTATAAGAGATCAAATGATCGAACAGAGTACCATCTAAAAGAAGGGTTAGCAGAACAAGTCCTTATCAAATTGGACTTCATTTTCAAACGAATTGGAGAACCTCAGTTTGAGAATTTGGAAGAAATTGCGAAGTATTTTCGAATGATGTTGGATGAAGAACGAAAAAAATACATTTTGTTATTTGCTTATAACGGTACCGGAAAAACAAGGTTATCTGCTGAATTTAAAACATTAGGTCAAACGCTAAATGAAGAAACCGGAGAAAAAACAGTAGACACATTGTATTATAACGCTTTTACGGAAGATCTTTTCTACTGGGACAATGACTTGGAAAACGATACAAATCGATTTTTAAAATTGAACAGTGATTCCAGATTTTTTTCTGGGTTAAAAGAGTTGGAAATGGAAAGCCGAATTAGGCCTTTTTTGCACCGATATGCTGACTTCGATTTTACAATTGATTATGACGAATACAAAATTAGCTTTTATAGAAATGTGACAATTGAAGGAGTCAGTCAAAGAATAGACAACATCAAGGTATCCCGTGGCGAAGAAAATATATTTGTTTGGTGTTTTTTCTTGGCAATTATGCAGTTGGTTGTTGATAAAGAGGAATCTTATAGTTGGGTCAAATATATCTATATTGATGATCCAATTTCATCTCTTGATGATAACAATGTTATTGCAGTGGCAAGTCATTTAGCAAACCTAATGAGTGATGCGGATATCAAGGTTGTAATTTCATCACATCACACTCTTTTTTATAATGTTCTGTGTAATGAGATTAAAAATCCAGAAAGACTGTTTTTTCAAAGACTAACAAAAAACGGACTATACATATTAAAAGATACAAGCAACACACCGTTCTTTTATCATGTCGCATTATTAAAAGAGTTGAAGAAAGTTGCTGATTCAGGGAAAATCTATAGTTATCATTTTAATATTCTTAGGAATGTTTTAGAAAAAACGGCTGCTTTTCACGGTTATCAGCATTTTTCATCGTGTCTACGAATAGATAATGACGATGATTTTATCGTCCATAAAAGAATGGTTAATATTATGAGTCATGGAAACTATTCTGTTTTTGAGCCAGCTCCGTTGGCAGATGATAACAAGGAGTATTTTCGAAATATATTAGAAAATTTTTTGGAAGATTATAAGTTCAATCAAAGGATATTTGATACAGAACAGGCACAGGAGGATAACTGATGAATGATACACAACAAAAACAGTTAGGCTCAACATTATGGGCGATTGCTGATAAACTGCGTGGCGCAATGAACGCTGATGATTTTAGAGATTATATGCTGTCTTTTCTCTTTTTGCGCTACCTGTCCGATAATTATGAAGAGGCAGTAAAAAAAGAATTGGGAAGTGATTATCAGAAAAGCGAGCTTGAAATTCAAAAAAATGCAGAGGATCTTGATGCCTATATTGGCGAGCTTAAATCTGTTATTACCCAATACAGTAGATCGCTTTCTCCTGAAAAATTAGGGTTACATGAAGATGAAGAAGACCATCAAAAAATTGAAAAGGCAAGACAAGTGTTTGTGGATGAGAATAATAAGATGCTCTATAGCCACAATGTAATCCCGCTTGCAGTCTGGTATATTCGCAATTTGGATCAAGTTGATATGCTTGAAAAACAAATGCGCCGTAAAATTCATTATGTGATAAAACCAGCATATTTGTGGAGTAATATATATGAATTGGCAAGGACACAAAACGATCAATTACTGAAAACTTTACAGAGTGGCTTTAAATATATTGAGAATGAGTCATTTGAAAGCAGATTTCGTGGATTGTTTTCAGAAGTTAATCTAGATTCCGATAAGCTCGGGAAAAATTATGGTGAACGCAATAGCTTACTATGTTCAATTATTACAGAAATCGCAAAAGGACTTGCCGAATTTCCAAATGAAACAGATATTCTGGGTGACGCCTACGAATATTTGATAGGCCAGTTTGCTGCTGGTTCTGGTAAAAAAGCGGGCGAATTCTATACCCCGCAGCAGGTTTCAACTATCCTTTCCCGAATTGTATCTCTTGATAGTCAAGATCCAAGCACCGGAAAAAAGAGCAAACTAAGAAACGTACTTGATTTTGCCTGTGGTTCAGGCTCTTTGTTAATCAATGTACGAAAACAATTTGGCGCAAATGGCATTGGTCAGATCTATGGGCAGGAAAAAAATATTACTACCTATAACCTTGCTCGTATGAATATGCTGCTTCACGGTGTAAAGGATTCTGAATTTCAGATTCATCATGGTGATTCTTTGCTAAATGACTGGAATATTTTGAATGAAATGAATCCAGCAAAAAAAATGCAGTTTGAGGCGGTCGTAGCCAATCCGCCTTTCAGCTATAGATGGCAACCCAAAGAAGAAATGGCAGAGGATTTCCGCTTCAAAAATTACGGACTTGCACCAAAGTCAGCGGCAGACTTCGCCTTTTTGTTGCACGGATTCCACTTTCTAAGTGATGACGGAACAATGGCGATTATTCTACCGCATGGTGTACTATTCCGTGGTGGCGCCGAGGAAAAAATCAGAACAAAACTTCTCAAAGATGGGAATATTGATGCTGTCATAGGGTTACCGGCAAATCTGTTTTTCTCTACGGGTATTCCAGTGTGTATTCTGGTTCTTAAAAAGTGCAAGAAGTATGATGATGTACTGATTATCAATGCAAGTGAGTATTTTGAAAAAGGAAAACGTCAAAATACGCTTTTACCGGAGCATATTGATAAAATCATTGAAACATACCAATACCGAAAAGAAGATGACAAAAAATATTCCCGCCGAGTTTCTATGGAGGAAATCGAGAAAAATGGATATAACCTAAATATTTCTCGTTATGTCAGCACTGCGCCCGAAGAAGAAATTGTTGATATTGAAGAAGTACGGCAGGAGCTTGAAAAAATCGAGAATGACATTAATGTGGCAAAGGCTCGGCATAATGAGTTTTTGAAGGAATTGGGATTGAATTTATTACCATAATAAGAAAGAATCAGTTGTGATGTTTTGCAACTGATTCTTTCTTATTTATATATAGATTATTTCAGCATTAACTATTTCGGTAGCTCTTTCTCGAATATTATTGAGTTGTGAACACCAAAGCATTGCATTTCTTTTCTTAAGTTCTTCTGTTAAATTTTCGCTTTCTGTTAGTTGCTTTACGATTTGAAGAAACATATTTTCAGCCTGATTTTCAATATCGACAAGATAGTCGTTTAGTTTCCCGCTTGTCAACAGGTTCATATAAATAATTTTATGGTGCTGTTTTAAATATCTTGCGTGTCGCTGCCCCCATACTCCGATCGGCTGACCTTGTTGTTCTGGCAAACGGAGATTTGGTATCAGGTAATCTCCAACTTGCGTATAAGTACCGCCCATTTGTTCAAATAATGACTTTTCCATAGTATTTTCCTCCTGTATTTTAGTGTACTTTTATTTTAAATAAAGACAGGTAATAACACCAATGTGCCGATAAAAAATACAGCGTACCTGCTATATCACAGATACGCTGTATTTTCATATATTTATTTCGGGATATGTATTTACTAATTGCCGAAACATTTTTCTTGACGGATGTCGTGAACCGCCCTCCCACTTAGAATAGATACTCAAACTAATACCTGCTTTTTCAGCAAAAGTTGCTTGATTTAATCTGTGTGTTTTTCTGATTTCACGAAGTCTATCACTGTATGGATAATCCATAAATTGAGCAAATTCATCGAAGAGCATATTTCTATCAATTTCAAGGATTTCAGCCATAGCAACGGCTGTTTGATATGGTATCGGGAATCGTTCACGCTCATACATTAACACTGTTGCGGGTGCAATTCCTACACTCTCGGCTAACTGTCGTGTGGTTAAACACTTTCGCTGTCGGTAGTATTTTAGCATTGCCGCAGGAGTTTGTTCTGTAGGAACACCTTCAAAGCAAAAGTGTAAATGCATTAACATTTTCCCGTGCTTATATTCATATAAGTCTGTGTGATTAAGAATAGTGTCGTATTATCAATATAGAGATAACATTTATTATAATTTATGTTATGATACAATAAGTACATAATATTTATAGAATTTATTTACAGAATTAAAATACAAGGGGATTTATATATGAAAGCAGTAGGACTTGTAACAGAATACAACCCATTTCATAATGGACATTTATATCATCTTAATAAAGCAATGGAGCTTACAGGGGCGGATATAAGCGTTGCTGTTATGAGCGGGGATTTTGTACAGCGTGGAGAACCGGCTGTTCTTGATAAATATACGCGTGCTTCTATGGCACTTAACAGCGGAGTTAATCTTGTCGTTGAACTGCCTGTTAATTATGCTGTGTCTAGTGCTGAGAACTTTGCCGCTGGTGCTTTAAAGGTTCTTGATTATATAAAAGCTGACAGTATTGCTTTTGGGAGTGAGAGCGGGGATATAGAAAGGCTTTCTAAGCTTGCACACGTTTTGTGCGATAATGAAGATACGCTATATAAGGAAATATCTAAATACACTGCCAATGGAATATCCTACGCCGCTGCAAGACAGAAGGTTGTGGAGAAGCTGACGGATAAAGATACTGCGGCAATGCTTACAAGTTCTAATAATATACTTGCGGTTGAATATCTGAAAGCTGTTATAAAAAATAATTATGCTATTAAGCCTTATACCGTACAAAGACAGGGGGATAGTTATAATGATACAGATATAAGAAGTGAGTATGCAAGTGCGACGGCATTGAGAGAAAATCTTAAAAATGGAATGAAAAAATGTATAGATAGTGATTGCGTAGCTGGTGACACTATAGATACTATAACGAAAGATGATAATGATATAAATAATGAAAAAAATAATAATATTAATATTATTAATATATCGGAATATATACCTGTAAAAGCGGGGTTAATAT
>ERZ1026884.1412-NODE-1412-length-12891-cov-10.872312_pt1 | contig 12891 bp, 10 predicted proteins | sample MGYA00380172_ERZ1026884 | MGnify/ENA primary metagenome ERZ1026884 (study PRJEB33269, sample SAMEA4719808) | human gut metagenome | biome: human-associated habitat; feature: organic feature; material: feces | place: Cameroon | collected 2013-10 ... | reverse complement strand
ATTTACATGTTGCCTTGGTAGTATATAATATGTGTTAAGTAAAAGTGTGTAATTTTTGCAAGTATGTCTACTTTGAAAAAGTGAAAAGTCAACACTTTTAATACAGATTAACGTGTAAAACAATGAAAAAGAAAATATAGTGTTAATGAATCTTATATTTCAGTTGTAATGCTTCATTTCGTTCTTACAACCCATAACGAAGCGGTAGGCAGTATTTTGCTTCAAGCTTAAAAAATCGCGCAATGCATTCTTCGAATTTAAAAAGCAAAATGTGGGATTGCTAAAAACTTATTTCTTACCTCTTATATTGGTGTTTACACTTGTTAACTCAGAATTAAGAAATATTTCAAATGACCAAATGACCGCTAATGTATTGATTATCAATATATTAAATGGTCATTAGTCATTAGTCATTTTCGCTTTCACCCTAAGTTTTCAGTATTTGGCGTGATTTTTTACCAAGAATTTTCACGCAGGAGATATATGGATTTTGAACACCATACCTAACGTGGAAATTTGCACCCCTCCCAATAACAACTTGGGGCATGCTCATCGCAAATTCATAACGAAGGCAGATTTTTATTCAATGCCTAATTGTTTGGCAACTTCACAAAGTTCGTTATACCATTCTTCGCCAAAGCGACGTGTGAGTGGATCTTTCAAAAATTGGTAAATGCGTAAGTTTAGCTCGCGCCCCTTCTTTACTGCAGGACGACAAATGTTCCAACGGTGGTATTGAAGTCCGCTTGTGCCATCCTTAAAGCGCTTTTCGCGAATGGGATAGAGTGCACACGATATGGGTTTGCACCAAGCCGTGCGGCCTTCGCGATAAGCCTTATCGGTGGCACAAAAGCAGCAACCATTGTTGCCATAGCACGTAAATACACAATCCTTGCCATTTACAATGCTTGTAACCAAATCTCCCTCACAGTCGGTGTATGCCACGCCCTGATGGTCAATAGTGGCTTGCGCACTGGCACTCAGTTCGGGCCAAACCTCGTCAAGTACACTTTCAAGTTCGCCCACTTCGTCCATGGTTAAAGGTGCTCCGCTGTCGCCTTCTACACAGCACTCGCCTTTACAGGCATCGAGGTCACAGCAAAAATATTCGGTGAAGATATAGGACGACAATATCACGTTGCCCACTTGTATGATTGGAGGAATTCTGTTCATTTTGTTTCGAGGTGTTATAGGTCGTTACCAATTAATGGGAGTTTGACCATGTTGAATAAGATAATCGTTGCAGAGCGTAAAGTGGTGATTACCAAAGAATCCGTGGTATGCCGAAAGGGGAGATGGGTGTGCTGAGCACAACACCAGATGTTTTTGACGGTCAATAACCTGTCCTTTCTTTTGTGCATAACTTCCCCAAAGAATGAACACGATGTGTTCGCGTTCATCGCTAAGGTGACGTATCACGGCATCAGTAAAGGTTTCCCATCCGTGTTTTGCGTGCGAAGCCGCTTGGTGTTCGCGCACCGTAAGGGTGGCATTAAGCAATAAAACTCCTTGTTCTGCCCAACGACGTAAGCTACCCGATGTGGGTATGGGGCGACCTGTGTCGTCGTGTATTTCTTTAAAGATATTGACGAGTGAGGGCGGTATGCGTACACCCTCCTTCACCGAAAAGCATAGTCCTTCGGCTTGACCAGGACCATGATAAGGGTCTTGTCCAATAATTACCACCTTCACTTGTTGAAACGGACAAAGGTTGAAGGCGTTGAATATTTCGTGGCCAGGAGGGTAACACGTGCCTTGTGCATATTCGTTGCGCACAAAGTCAGTGAGTTGTTTAAAATAGGGGGCATCAAACTCCTGTTGTAGGTGTTCTGCCCAAGTAGGTTCAATCTTTACGTTCATTGTGGCGCAAAATTACGATTTTCTTACAATATGAAAGGAGTTTGACACGCTATTTTGTGTGTCAAACTCCTTTCGTAACTATTATGTGTGTGCTATATTTTCAATGCGTAGCACGGGGGCGCGAGGATTAATCTTCGTTGAGGTCTTCTTCATTTCCCCAAGTAGGAGAATCCCATTCGCGCTGATTGCTCCAATCGTCGTTTTGTGTGATGGTTATGCCTGTGCCTTTACTACCCACATTTACGGCAGTGGCATTTTCCATGTCGAATGCAATGGTGGTAGCCACAGGGCAGATATATGTCTTTTTCATTTTATAGAGAGTCTAAATATAGTTGTGTGTTGGTTTTATTGTGCAATGAATTTTTTGCCGTTTTGGATGTAGAGGTTGCCCTTAACCATCTTCATTACGCGACGACCAGTGAGGTCGTATACGGGGGCATTGTTCATTGTGGCGTTGTTTGTGTTAACGCTTTCGATGCTGCTAACAGTGCCGTTAAAGTTCATCGCAATGCTCTGGCTTGCGCTGTTATCAATTTTGACGAAGGCGCGGTTGGCCACAAGTGTAGACTTGGTTGAGCGGAAGAAACCTACATAGCCAGTACCATTGGCACGGCCAAATGAGTAAACACCTGTCAGGTCGGTAAGTTCTTGGGTATTACCTTGCAAGTCGTTATCAATGGTTTCGGCTGCATCAATTACATTGAGCACAACACTTTCGTCGCTGCTTGCACCCTTGATGATGATGCCTTCGTTGGCTGGAACGGCACTCACTTTTTCCATGGTGAGTTCAGTTTTTTCGCTATTCAATTTACCAGCAAAGGTTTCTACAGTGCCTTTAGCATCAGCTACTTCTACGGCGTAAGGCAAGCAAGTAGTGGCAAAGCGTGCATTATCAGCCTTAGAGTAGTTGAGGGGAAGGGTGATGGTGGCGGTGGTGAGGGTGAAGGCGTAGCTCTTGTCTGTAGGGAGAGCGTTAAGATCTATTTTATCAAACTGTACATATTCGTTGTTGTAATTCCATGCAACATTGCCAGAACCGATAACCCAATTTGAATATCTGTATAAACCGAAAGAATTATCATCGAACTTGTAAGTGTACCATACATTTTCACCAGCAGTACCAGAGAATGCTAATCTGCATCGTGGTGTACCCGTGTTACTTGGAATTTGGCTTGATGTAGCAGTTTTGTTTGCTCCCACATTATGGAATTTAAAGCCATCAAACGGATTACCTGTTACATACCACAAGTCTCCATTTACATCATTCAAGTTTGCAGCTTGAGCGTCTTCGCGGAATTTCATGTCTCCATTGTTAGCAAAAATACGTGTTTTTGTATCATTGCTGTTTTGCAAATAGTAGTAATGCTTTTTGCTATCATCGCTTGTCTTGAAGGGCAAGTTGATAATGCAATCGAGGTCGAAAGTTTTATTGTTGTCTTCGTCTGTTACTTTGCCTTCGGGTTTAACTACTGATACATACGCAGGAAGTTCTGTAGGATCAGGGAATTCTCCCTTGGTCATGCAGTCAATCGTAACACTCTTCTTTACGTTGCCATCCATGAGGTAGTTGTAGGTTACAGAAACAGGCATGGGTACATCATATTCCACCTTGTAGAATTGGAATTTAGCTGTGTTTTCTGCAGCGTGGGCGTCTTGTTCTGTATCGTAATACCAATAAGATAATTTAGTGTCAGTGTTAGCACAAACGTAGACGGTAATATCTTTATAATTCTTGCGACCTGTTTGATATTTTACAATATCTCTACCTTTCAGTATGAACCAATTATTGTCTTTGCTGTATTTGAGAGCAGATAAGTTGTTCGCTTTATTTACGTTAAAACTTTGCTCGATAGCAGCTCCCAATACCCAACTTTTTTGGGCAAACGCACCAAAGTAATAACCACAACTCTTATTTTTAATTTGGATGCTACCATCAGCATTTGCAGTAACTTCCCAAATATAAGTAGCTTGGTCATCGGTCAAAGTTGAACCTTCGAGTGTGGGGAAAGCATCGCTCTTATTGGTACTTCTAACTTGCTTGTTCTTTGTGTCTCCATACACGTAGGCATCGCCATTATTTGTCTTGTTAGACATGGTTTTAATGACATAGAAACCCGTAGTAAGTTCGGTGGTAGGAGTTGAGGCCACTTGTTGTGACCATGCAAGACTCACGAAGCAAACCAGCATCGTAAGCAATGCAGTAATTTTTTGGGTCATAATGTTTGTTGTCTTTTTATCGTTCATGTGAATGTGTTGGCTTAAAAATCGAGTGCAAAATTGGTTCTTTAAATGAAAACTGACAATTAAAACCGCGTTTTTTTGCGGTAATACCGAATTTACTAACATATTACCGCGGTAATTTGCACATTCACTTAGCAATAGTGCATTTTATGTTGTAGAACATAAAAAGAAGGTTCCCCTCCCCTAAAAGTAGGGGTGTTCAAAATCTATGATATTTTCGGCATGGTTTTGAGGCTATTTTACCATCATATTCTGCAACAATATGCACGGGCTGAAAGCCCAAAAGCGCCTAGCCCAAGGCAAGCGAAGCGACACCCTGGGTTACGAATTGCCATAGCATTGACGCCCTGAAAGGGCAAAAGCATTCAATGTTGAATAATTTATTTAAAGCTTCTGCCCTTACAGGGCGTCACTAACGAACATGCTTTGACCCAGGGTGTCGCTTCGCTTGCCCTGGGCTATGTGCTGTTGCCCTTTCAGGGCGTGCATTATCGGCTGCACCTCAGCAATTAAAGCAAGCTTGATTGCATTCGGTTTGCACGATAATTCAGGGCGTGCAGGCGTGCATTATCGATTACAAAACCATGCCGAAAAAATTACGGATTTTGAACACCCTACCCTAACGGGGTGAGGCTGGTGCGTGAAATATTAATCTTACTCAAATAATCAGACACAGTTTTTTACTGGTGTTCCTGCACTCCCCCTCCCTAAAAGGAAATGCAATCTAAAAGAATATGGGTGATTCCCAAAAGTATAACTTTTTAAGAATCACCCATAAAGGTATTATCGTAATAAGATGAAAACGATTTACTTAGTTCCGTCCTTCTCGGTCATATCCGTAGGACGCATAGAGATGGTAATGCAGTTATTCTGCTTGAGCAATACGCTGTTTACAAAGTCTTGAATATCCTTTGAAGTGATGCTCTTGAGCGTAGCTTCGTAGTTAGTGCGGAGGTCTTTGTTCCAAATCACCTTTTCGGCGATAAGGTTCATCCAATAACCATTCTTCTTTTGGTTGTCGGCATAGTCTTTGAGTTCGAAAGTAATAACCTTTTCAAGCTCATCGGCAGTCACACCATTCTTGGCAATATCCTCGATACCCTGTTTCATGAGCAAGAGGGCAGAGTCGAGTTTGGCAGGTTTCACGGGGCACTGTGTAACGAAAGTATAACGATCGTTTGCACCATAGCTTGCAGAACCATTCGTGCCTACGCTATAAGCAATACCCGCATCCTCACGAATGCTCTTGAGGTAACGCTGTGTGAGCACTTCGCCCAAAGCGTTAACTACGGCAGCTTCTTTCATAGAGTAAGGGTTCTTACCTGTCCAGAATTGAACTACTATAGCCTGGGGAGTTTCCATCTGACGGAAGAAGTGGTTGTTAACCACACCTGTTGCGGGTTCAATCTTCAAATCGACAAACTGTTCGCGCTTCTTGGCAGCCTTGAGCGGAGCAATGTACTGTTCGGTAAATGCGCGGAGAGAGTCCACATCAATGGCACCTGTAAAGAAGAAGTCGAAGTCGCCACCTGCATTAAAGCGGTCGGCATAGAGCTTCTTCATAGTTTCGTAGTTAGCCTGATCCAAATCCTTCAACTTCAATGAAGCACGCAAAGCATTGTGATTGTAGAGTGTGCTTTGTACAGAGTCTGAGAAAGCCTTCATAGGTTGCTTTTCGGCATTCTCAAGCGAAGTGCGGAGCATTGTCATGGTGTTGTTGTAAGCATCCACATCGTTGCAAGGAGCTTGGAAACGCAAGTAAATCAATTCGAAGAGCGTGCGCAAGTCCTTAGGAGTAGCCGAACCTGAGAGATTTTCAGTAATCATGCCCAAGTCGAAACCACAGCTTGCTTGTTTGCCGGCAAGTTTTTTCTGCAACTCAGTGCTGGTGAAGTTTCCTAAACCAGTAGAGCTTAAAACAGTAGGCATCAATTTAGCGTTTACACGATCCTTTGTAACAATTTTGTTTTCACCACCCAGACTGGTAGCGATGAATTGTACTTCGGCATCGTTGTAGTCGGTCTTCTTAAAGAACACGCGAGCGCCATTGTCGAGTGTCCAGCAAGTGTAACCAAAGTCAGCCTTAGTTTCCTTCTTGATGCGACCCTTCTTGGGCAAGTTCGAAACGAGCGGTTCGTTCTTTACATTGTCCACGTAAGCTTCTACCTTAGCTTTGGCAGCATTGGCAATAGCCTGCTTAAATTGGTCGGCAGTAGGAACAACCACACCTTCTTTTTCAGGATACATAGCCATGCATACAAAGTTGGTGTCGGTGCGTGCAGTGAGATCGTTAAACAAGCTACTTGCAGCAGGTGCAGCAGCTTGTGCCTGCATCATTTGTTGCGACATCATCTTGTACATGTTATATTCATCCTCAATAGAAGGGATAGGATCGTTTTCGAGGAAGTTGCGAACATACTGCGGTACGTAGAAGGCATTCTTCTGCTTGTCGCGGTTGTTGTAGGTAGCTTCAAGACCACTCAAAATCTCCTCGCTGGCACGCATAACCTCTGTAGCAGTGAAGCCAAATTCGTGTACACGTTTCACTTCGGTCATTACGGCTTCGATAGCCTCTTTGTCTTTACCAGGCTTGGGAATGATAACCAAGTTGAAGGCATCCATGGTCTTCGACAAGATGTAGCTATCATCGTCAGCATAAGCAGCTACAAAGGGACAGTCACCCTTCTGTGCAGCTTCGTTCAAACGAGCATTAAATACGTTACTTGCCAAGCTCTTGATGTATTGCACACTCAAGAAGGCTACCGTATTCTTATATTCATCGGGCACGAGGGGCTGGTGCTTAAACATCAACTGCATAATGGTTTGACCTTGCTCCTTATCCTTGTCGATAACATAGATAGGCTCGTTGTTGTCGGGCACGGGGTAGTGCTCGTACTTAGCAGCGTTCTCGGGCATCTTGATGGGCGAGAAGAGTGCTTTAATCTTCGCTTCAACCTTGTCAACATCAATGTCACCTACAATGATAATACCCTGCAAATCGGGACGATACCATTTTTCGTAGTAAGCACGGAGTTCAGCAGGCTTAAAGTTGTCTACCACACTCATCAAACCAATGGGGAAGCGGTGACCATAGCGTGAACCCGGATAAAGAGTAGACAAGTTGCGCTCGAAAATACGGCTTGTTGCGCTGGTACGCATACGCCATTCTTCGTGAATCACACCACGTTCCTTGTCAATTTCTTTAGGGTCGAGAGTCAAGCCATCTGCCCAATCGCGCAAGATGAGCAAGCAAGAGTCTACGTTGGTTTCAGTAACGGGCACATCGTCGATGTTATACACTGTTTCGTCGGTCGAGGTATAAGCGTTCAAGTTCTGACCGAACTTTACACCAATACGTTCGCAGAATTTAACGAGTGCATCATTAGGGAAATTGTCTGTGCCATTAAAACACATGTGTTCGAGGAAGTGAGCCAAACCACGTTGGTTCTCTTCTTCCTGTACGGCGCCCACCTTCTGTGCAATGTAGAAGTTGGCACGATTCTCGGGCAAATTGTTGTGACGGATGTAATAAGTCAATCCGTTGGGCAACTTACCAATGCGCACAGCTTTGTCTACAGGCAACGTAGGCAGTTGCTGGGCCATTACAGGCAGCATAACAAATGCCACGAGCAACAGCACGAGTGCTTTGATTTTTTTCATTGTGTAATGTATAATATTATGTATATTGTTTCATGTTGTGTGTAAGACGCAGAGTAGGGGCAGTAAAAGTCAAGTCCTAAATTCTACACCTTACCTATGGGTGGTTCTAATAATTCTGATAAGTTGATTTGTGCCCTATCGTGTGTGTATTGGGGTTAGTGAACGAAGGAGCATAGCGGGCTATGTGACTGAGCGAACTGACTCCAAGACACATGCGAGAGGGTGCAAAGCAACTATCAGAATTTTAGAATTTTAAAATCAGAATTTTTAGAACCACCCATATAATCTGTGCAAAATTAAGCATTTCTCTTTACTTCGCTCTTGTTTTCAAAAACATTTTGTAAATTCGCGCCCAAATTAGCGATACACACGATGATACGCAAATTCGACTTTTTGGTAATTGGTTCTGGCGTGGCCGGAATGAGTTACGCCCTCCAAGTAGCCGCCTCGGGCAAAGGTAAGGTGGCACTCGTTTGCAAAACGACAATCGAAGAAGCTAACACTGCAAAAGCACAAGGTGGTGTAGCATCGGTTACCAATCTTAAGGTAGACAACTTCGAGAAACATATTAAAGACACCTTGATAGCTGGCGACTACATCAGCGATCTGCGTGCCGTAGAACAGGTGGTAAAGAATGCTCCCGCAGGCATTGAGCGATTGGTGAAGTGGGGCGTAAACTTCGATAAGAAGGACGATGGTAGCTTCGACCTTCACCGCGAAGGCGGACACTCTGAATTTCGCATTCTGCACCATGCTGATGATACAGGTTTTGAAATTCAGCGTGGTCTTATTGAGGCAGTGCGTCACCATCCTAATATTACGGTGCTCGAAAATCATCTTGCTGTTGAAATCATTACGCAGCATCACCTTGGCATAGAGGTGACACGCCGCACTCCCGATATTGAGTGCTATGGTGCGTATGTGCTCGACCCTGATACTCAAAAAATCGATACCTTCCTTTCGCGCGTCACCGTGCTCTGTACGGGTGGTTGTGGTGCCGTATATGCCACTACCACAAATCCCGATATTGCTACAGGCGATGGTATCGCTATGGCATATCGTGCCAAGGCTACAGTGGAGGGTATGGAATTTATTCAGTTCCACCCCACAGCACTTTTTAATTCGCGCGAGAAGCACCCTGCTTATCTCATTACCGAGGCAATGCGTGGCTATGGTGGCATTCTGCGTTTGCCTAATGGCGAAGAGTTTATGCAGAAGTATGACAAGCGCCTATCGCTCGCACCACGCGACATTGTGGCACGTGCCATCGATAAGGAAATGAAAATTCATGGTCTCGACCACGTGTGCCTTGATGTGACACACAAAGACCCAGAGGAAACCAAGCATCACTTCCCCAATATCTATCAAAAGTGCCTTTCTATAGGTATCGACATTACCAAACAATACATCCCCGTAGTGCCTTGTGCCCACTATCTTTGCGGTGGTATTAAGGTAGACCTTAATGCTTGTTCGTCTATTCATAGACTTTATGCCGTGGGCGAATGCTCATGCACAGGTTTGCATGGTGGTAATCGTTTGGCAAGTAATTCGCTTATTGAAGCTGTGGTTTATGCTGACTCGGCAGCTAAGCACTCTATTGAGCACATCGACGAGTACACCTTTAACGAGGCTGTGCCCGAGTGGAATGATGAAGGCACACTTACCAACGAAGAAAAAATTCTGATTGCACAGGATGCAAAAGAAGTAGAACAGGTAATGTCGGCTTATGTGGGCATTGTGCGTTCAGACCTTCGTTTGAAACGTGCTTGGACACGTCTCGACCTCTTGTATGAGGAGACTGAGGAACTCTATAAGCATGTGAAACCCACACGCGACATTTGTGAATTGCGCAATATGATTAACGTGGGCTACCTCATTACACGTCAGGCGTTAGAACGCAAGGAAAGTCGTGGTTTGCATTATACCCTCGATTATCCGAAGCACGCTTACGATCAAAACTAAAAACTTTTTGTGTAATTGCGCAAAAAAATCTCTTTCGGGTATGCAAATGCAGATGCTTTATTCTGTGTTTGCATACCTATTTTTTGAGTGGAAAACACTGAGGGTAAACCTTCGGGATGATATCGGGATGGTATCGGGTTTCTTTGGGATGAATATTTTGTATGATTTTGCTATTTACTGTTGATAAAATATACTATTATTCTACACAATGGTGCACCTTTGATTGCCTTTTTTAATCGTTAAAAATGAATTTAACATTTTACGTGAAAAATTCCTCTGAGAAACTAAGATTGAACATAAATTAACAGTAGGAAAACCTTTCACTTTGCCCATTCTCACGCACTTCTCGGCTTGTTCAAGTTTTTTGGAATCACTGAAAATAGAAATCTTAAATTTGCTTCTTGAAAATGTTAAACTCTTGATTATCAAGCGTAATTGTATTGCAGTGTGCGATTTTTTTTGTACCTTTGCACCTGTAAACCTCACGAGGCGAAGCAAATTACCCATGCGGTAAGAGTCTTCCTTAGTGTATTTGCTGGTTAAAATCGAAACATCGATTCCGCTACAAGTTGCTTATTGCAGCACACCTTATAATAAGGTTTTTAATAAGTAATAAAGGTAGGGTAGAGCTGATTGTTAAAATAGTAATTTTACATCGCTCACGCATTACTCTTATATTACAGAAATCTCTCACGAACAGAATGGCTAAACTGATTCAATGAGAGGACCCGCAATCCTCGTGGCAAAACAAACAAAATGACTATCAAACAAGTAATTTTCTTTTTAGCATCACTCGTAACATTTGCATTTACAACCCCCGCGGTGGCTCAAGCGCAACAACATGGCAAGGCTTCTTATTATAGCAATAGTCTGCATGGACACCGCACTAGCGATGGATCTCGTTATCACAAAGACAGTTTAACTTGTGCACATCGCACCCTCCCCTTTGGCACACTGCTGAAGGTAACAAACAAGAAAAACGGTAAGGAAGTAGTTGTGAAGGTAACAGACCGCGGTCCTTTTTGTGCTGGACGTGTGGTAGACCTCTCAATGGCTGCAGCTCGTGAATTGGGCATGGTAGCAAGCGGTGTAGCAGCCGTGCAAGTTGAGAAGGTTGGTTATCGTGGCAAAAAAGCCGATATCGATGATACCGAACGCTCATATATGCTTCCCGAAACTCGATATCTCGACCCTGCTACTGGTAAATATTATAGTATGCAGGAGTGGAAAAAGCGTGCTGACGAACAGCATAAGAAGCTCTTGGCTGAACAGCGTAAGCAAAAACAACCGCATTACCGCATCTTGAGCACTAAGCTCACAGCTAAGAACACATCTAAAACCTCTTCGCAGAAAAGAACACGATAAGCGTTTCGCGCTTATAAGTTTCTTTTAATTAGCGGAATCAACACAAGATACATTATATATTAAGAAGGTCTCGCATGGCTCACGCCGTGTGAGATTTTTTATTTGTGGACTTTTAAGGTAGGGGTAGGATGCTTATGAAGGTGTTGAAAATATCGTAGAGATTATGCGCTGTCTTTATGAATTTGAATTCGTTGGCTATTTATATATATTATATACTCCAAAGCGATTTAAGCACTGCGAGCGATTTTAGCTCGGGGAAGTTGGCTACGTGTAGTCTATAATATATATTGATATACTCTAATAGCCTAGAACGCTCGGCTCCATTGAAACGGAAAAAACGCATGGTGTCGTAGCGCATACGTAGCAACTTAGGTACAACGGCGGCATCGGTAGGATTGAGAAAATCGGCATGAGGGGGTTGTTGCGCTGTAAAGCACGAAGCGCGTAGGTCGAAGTAGCTGCCAGATTTTGCATCGTCGGCATTGGGCATAAATCCTAAGAAGTGGGTGAGGTGGAGTAAAAACACCAAGTGGAAATTGGCAAAACCATGTTCGCACGTATCTAACCATTGCACCGAACGCACTACATAATTATATATAGCGCGTGCATCGGGCTCGTTTTTTAATGCGTGATACAGCACTTCGGCTACAAATAGCGCGATAGAACTTTTATAAGGATCGTAGGGGAGTGAGGTGAGTGGATAAGCCACTTGTACGGCTGTGGGTTTTTGCAGTGTAGCCTTAGGACGGTGTTCCCATTCAATGTCGAGAATGGCCAAAGGTTGAAACAAAGCATGGCGCACGGTGGCGCGTTTGGTACGAGAAATGCGCACAATCATGCCAACGCATCCCATTTCCTCTGTTAGCACATTGGCTATAATTTGGGTGTCGTTATATTTAAGTGTATGTAAAACGATGGCTCGCGACTTCATGTTTGGGACTTTATATAATATATATAGAATAGGGTAGGCGGATTTCTGTGCTTAATATGCGCGAAATATTGCTTTGGGGGCTTGAAAAACTTTCGCGTAAGTTGCACAGAAGTATGTTGCAAAAGTAGTCAATATTTCCATATAACCCTCGCAAAAGTATTCAAAAACGGAGAAAAATGCGGAAAAACGCATTTTTTTGAAAAAAAATAGCGCAAGGACTTGGTAGTTTGGTAAGGATGTACTACCTTTGCACTCGCAAATGAGAAACAAACCAACTGCTTAACAAAACGACAGTAAAAACAAGGTTTGAAACTCACAACGCGATGGTCCCTTCGTCTATCGGTTAGGACGAGAGATTTTCATTCTCTAAAGAGGAGTTCGACTCTCCTAGGGACTACTAATAAAAAAAGAAAAGAATAAAAAATGGCAAACCACAAATCATCTGTAAAAAGAATTCGTCAGACGGCGTCTCGCAGACTGCACAACAGATATTACGCTAAGACAATGCGTAATGCAGTACGTAAGCTCCGCGCTACGACTGACAAAGCAGCTGCCAGCGAACTTCTGCCGAAGGTTCAGAAGATGTTGGATAAGCTTGCTAAGAATAACATCATTCACAAGAACAAGGCAGCTAACATTAAGAGCGGTGTGATGACTCACATCAATAAGCTTGCCTAATAAAAGTTTTTGGTTCATAAGGTAAAAGGTTTAGTCCTCCATTGAAGTGATTCAATGGAGGATTTTTTTTATGCCTTGCACTACTTGTTAAGGTGGAATGCACTACTTTTTTATAAAGTAGGCTGCGGCTCGGAATAGTAAAAGTAAAAACTTTTTGGTTTTTTCTTTTGCTCTTCGCTCGCCTTGCACTACTT
>ERZ1026884.1410-NODE-1410-length-12898-cov-7.717044_pt1 | contig 12898 bp, 10 predicted proteins | sample MGYA00380172_ERZ1026884 | MGnify/ENA primary metagenome ERZ1026884 (study PRJEB33269, sample SAMEA4719808) | human gut metagenome | biome: human-associated habitat; feature: organic feature; material: feces | place: Cameroon | collected 2013-10 ... | reverse complement strand
GGAGTCTCGTGGGCTCGGAGATGTGTATAAGAGACAGATAAAAAAGAGGTAAAACCTGCGATTGACTGGTTGAAAAAGGAACTTCCTGAAAAAATTGAAAGAGCCGAAACCATACCGGAACTGATGGCTTATGAAGGGGAGGCATGGATTCAATTTTATGGGTCGTTTCAGTATTTTCTTCTAGAAGATTTTATGATGAATAAACGGGTAAAACGTCCACCGGATAATCCGATCAATGCGTTGATTTCCTTCGGAAACACATTGTTGTATATAAAAACTATTTCAGCAATCTATCGGACACATTTAGATCAGAGAATCAGTTTTTTACATGAACCATCAGAAGGAAGATTTTCACTCAGTCTTGATTTGAGTGAGGTTTTTAAACCGGTGATTGTATATCGGACGATTTTTGATCTGATCAATAATCGGAAGATTCAGGTAGAAAAACATTTTGACAAAAAGGTAAATTATTGCCTGCTAAACGAAGAAGGGCGCAGGATATTTATTGAAGCATTTGAAAGCAGAATGGAATCGGTATTTATGCATCCGGTTTTAAAGCGAAAAGTCAGTTACCGAACGGCAATAAAACTGGATTGTTATAAGTTAATTAAGTTTATTTTGGAAGAAAAAGAGTTTATCCCGTTTTTGCTTGAGGAGGGGAAATAGAATGAGAAAAATTTCGTATAACTACGCTTTTGTTTTCTATGATGTAAATGAAAAACGGGTGCAGAAAGTTTTTAAAATCTGTAAAAAATATTTGTCACATTTTCAGTTTTCTGTGTTTAGAGGAGAAATAACACCATCGAAACTCATCGAGTTGAAAACTGAGTTAAACCGTGTAATTGATAAAAATGAAGATTTTATTTGTATTATCAAAGTGATGAATGACGATGTCTTTGGGGAGGAGACTTTGGGAAAAAAGGACATTGTAACGGGCGAAACTCTGATCCTGTAGGAGAAGCAGAATCGTTGAAAGTAAAATAGGGGAATTGATTTACCAGGTGATTTTTTGTGTGTTCCGTTATAAACCCTTTAGAAATAAGGGAAAATGAGCATATTAGGAATGGTTATTAAGTTTGACTTACACTTGGGAAAAATTTGAAAAAGCTGGTATTTTCAAGGAATTTGAGATATAGTAAAAACGGAAAAGCTGATAAAAGCGTTGGATTAATAGAAACATGAGATGTATTGAAATGCACCTACTACATAAAAATTATCGCCTTCCTGCTCAGATTAATAGAAACATGAGATGTATTGAAATCCATTGCCTTCGCATCGTCCTCTGTCATGCCCTCAAGATTAATAGAAACATGAGATGTATTGAAATACATGTGCAGAATCCTCTCAATCACCTGCATCCCGGATTAATAGAAACATGAGATGTATTGAAATAGGTGGAGCGTACAAAGACAATGAAAACAACGCTGGATTAATAGAAACATGAGATGTATTGAAATGACGAAAACCGGAATGTTTGCAATGCTCTGATCGGATTAATAGAAACATGAGATGTATTGAAATTCAGATTCCCAACAAATATCATCCCGGTTTAATCGGGATTAATAGAAACATGAGATGTATTGAAATCCTACAGGTGAAGTCTGCACTCTGTCACGACTATGATTAATAGAAACATGAGATGTATTGAAATCTCTGAAAGTAGATCTGCAAATGAGCCAGGACTGGGATTAATAGAAACATGAGATGTATTGAAATCCTCCAGTATTTTGAGGTATCATATTTAAATAAAAAGCAATATTTTAAAATTTTACATCAAAGGCTCTACGGGATATCAAAAATCTAGTATGGTAAAAAGAGAGGACAAGAAATGCTGAACATTTTTTATGGAGATATGAAAGAAGCTGTTTACAATACGGCAGGTTATTTTAAATATGATTATGAAGATGAATGGATTGTAGATCCTTTTGTAAAGAAAATGATTCTAGACGTGGACAAATCGACCGTAATGGACAGCGGGGTAATAGACAGTCCCGTTTCTGGAAAGATACCGCCGGTTGGATTATCGGGTGGGGTAAAGACTTTGATTCTTGTTAAATTCGAAAAAGATAAGGTGTTCAATGCGTCTACCTGCGGCGACAACTGCGCAAAGTGGCTGTTAGAAATAGCAAAAGAGGAGGATCGAACGATTAATCTGCGTCATTTGATGAATTTTGGAAAGAAACCATTTAAGATTCGCATTTTAAATACAGATCAGATCGTTCATTCGATGGAAGAGCTGGTACCGATAGCAGGAGAATTTGTATAACGGAGAGTTAGGGTATGAAGGGAAAGCATAGGATTGTCGTTTCAACGAAGCGACAGAAATATGAATTTGAATTACGGCGTAATTTGACGATACTTCGTGGAGACAGTGCGACTGGGAAAACGACATTGATTGAGATGATACAGGATCATGAAAATGATCCGTTAGGAAGCCCGGTAGAGTTGATCAGTGATAAAAAGTGTTATGTGCTGGAGGGCGCTTTATGGAAAGAACAATTGGCTGGAATCACTGACAGTATTGTTTTTATCGATGAAGGAAATACCTTTGTAAAAGCAGAAGAATTTGCAGGTGTCATTCAAAATACGGATAATTATTATGTTATTGTGTCGAGAGAGTCTCTTCCGGCGTTGCCCTATAGTGTGGAAGAAATTTATGGAATCCGGACTTCTGGAAAATATGGAACACTGAAGCAGATCTATCACGAGTTTTACAGAATATATAACTTAGATGAAACGAAAGGTGAGATAGAGCCGGAGGCTGTTGTTACAGAAGACAGTAATTCGGGATATCAGTTTTTTGACGCAGTGTGCAGAGAAAACGGTTTGACGTGTGAAACCCTGAATGGGAAATCCAATATTTTCCGTTATTTGAAAGTGCATAAGAATGAAAAGATTCTTGTCATTGCAGATGGTGCTGCGTTTGGTTCTGAAATGGATCGGGTTATGCGATTGATGGAGAGCAGAAAAAATATCGTATTATACTTGCCGGAATCATTCGAATGGTTGATTTTATCAGCAGGAGTATTAAAAAATGCTGCGATGGAGAAGATTTTGAAGAATCCATCTGAATATGTGGAAAGCAGGAACTATTTTAGCTGGGAGCGTTTTTTTACAGCGCTTTTGATAGAAGAAACAAAAGGAACTTATTTGGCTTATTTCAAACGAAACCTGAACCCGGTATATTTAAATGAGAGCATAAAAACAGCAATTTTATCCCAAATGAAAAAGATAAAGATAGATAGAAAAAAATAATGTTTCCCCCAAAAACATCCCCCAGCGTTACCGCGATTATCATATAAACCGCGACGCGCTGGGGGATATTTTTCCAATAACAGGTATTCAAGCATTTAGCCGTCTTGCGCAGGCACAGACACCTGCAATGTCGAATTTAGCGACCAGCACTCATTACTCACATCAGCGATGCATACTGGGACATATAGAGCTTGTAATATTCTCCTTTTTGGGCCATCAGCTCATCATGTGTGCCTTTTTCCAGGATCGTTCCCTTGTCCACATACATGATGCAGGAAGAATTTTTAATTGTGGAAAGACGATGTGCGATGATGAAGGAGGTACGTCCCTTCAGCAGTTCATTTAAGCCCTTCTGCAGGATGATCTCTGTTTCGGTATCGATACTGGAGGTTGCCTCATCCAGGATCAGGATCTTCGGGTCAGCCAGAAGTGCGCGGGCAAAGGAGATCAGCTGGCGCTGTCCGGCGGACAGACGGCTTCCCCGTTCATTTACCTGTGTCTGATAACCGTTTTCCATTTCCATGATGAAGTCATGGGCGCAGACCGTTTTTGCAGCCCGGATGACCTCTTCATCTGTAGCGCTGAAGTTGCCGTAGCGGATGTTATCCATGATTGTGCCGGAGAAAATGAAACTGTCCTGCATCATGACACCCATCTGTTTGCGGAGAGAACGGATGGTAACGCCTGCGATATCGACGCCATCGATTAAAATCCGCCCGGAATCTACGTTATAGAAGCGGCTCAACAGATTCACCAGGGTTGTTTTGCCGGCACCGGTGGGGCCTACCACTGCAAACGACTGCCCCTGGTTTGCGTGGAAGGAAACATCCTTTAAGATCGGAACGCCAGGCTCATAGCTGAAGGTAACGTGGTCGAAGGCAACATCTCCGTGGATCGGAGGCATTTCAACCGCATCCTCCCGGTCTTTGACCACAACCGGCTCGTCGATAGTTTCAAAAATACGCTCCAGATAGGAGATCGCGGTCAGCAGAGAGTTGTAAAAGCCAGCCAGCGTGTTGATCGGTGCCCAGAAACGTCCGATATAAGCAGTAAAAGCGACCAGCACACCGACGGTAATGCCGGTTTCGCCGTTGATCATCCAGCTGACACCGAGCACATAGATCGCTGCAGTTGTAATTATTGAAATGATATCGATGCTGGGACCCATCGTAAAGTTGAACATAACGGCGCGCATCCAGGATTTCCGGTAGCTGCCGCTTAAGTTGTTGAAAATACCGCTGTTCACGTCTTCCCGGACGAAGGATTGGGTAACACGGATCCCGTTGATACTTTCAGCAATGTACGCGTTTAAGTTGGACTGCTTATTGCTTTGAACCTGCCATGCGGTACGCTGTTTTTTCTTGATGACAACGATAACGATCGCGAGGATCGGAAGACCGCAGAGACATACAAGCGTCAGCCGGACATTTAAGATCAGCATGAAAACGATGATAAACACCAGGTTGCACAGGTCGGTGATGGTATTTAAGATACCGTTGGAAAGCAGGTCGCTGATGCTGTTGACATAGTTTACAACACGCACCTGAATTTTACCGTGGGGGCGGTCATCATAGTAGGAGAACGGAAGCTCCTGCAGATGCTCAAAGATGTCATAGCGCATGTCGTGAATGATCTGCTGTCCGATCTGGTTGGTGTATTTGATCTTGTAGCGAAGGCTGAAGGCACTGTAAAATGCGGCAAGCAGTGTCAAAAAGCTGTAAAATGCGATTCCCTTCATGTCCTTGTTCGGGATGCAGACGTCCATGACCTTCTGAAAAAATTGCGGAATCAGCATGGTAAAAGCGGAAGCGGAGAGCATCATGAAGCCGACACTGACAAACCGTTTCCGGTAAGGAATCAGATAAGCGAGCAGACGTTTTAACTGATTGAGGTCAAATTTATCTTCCAGGACTTCGTCCACATCATATTTATTTCGTGCCATGAGTTCTCACTTCCTTTCGTTGGCTGTAACCTGACGGTATTCTTCCTGTTCTTCTCTGGAAGGAAGCTCACCGTATTGATGATGGAACGCGCTTGCATAGTAGCCGTCATTTGCAAGCAGTTCCTGATGCGTTCCGTGTTCGATAATCCGGCCGTTATCCATAACCAGGATCTGATCAGCGTCTTTGATGGAAGAAATACGGTAGGCGATGACGAAGATCGTGCACTGGCCGTTTAATTTGCCGAGCTGCTGCTGGATATAGCTTTCTGTTTCCATATCAACGGCGGAAGTAGTATCGTCCAGAATCAGGATGGACGGTTTCTTTAACAGGGCGCGCGCAAGGGAAATACGCTGCTTCTGACCGCCGGAGAGTCCGACACCACGCTCGCCGACGATGGTATTATAGCCTTCGGGCATAGCCTTGATGAAATGGTTGGCATCTGCCATGACTGCAGCTTCGTGAATTTCCTCAAATGTACAGTTCGGACGACCGTATGCAATATTCCCTTCAATTGTATCAGAAAAAAGAAAGATATCCTGCATTGCCATGCCGATGTTGTCACGCAGATCGTAAAGGTTCCAGTCCTTGACGTTTACGCCATCTACCAGAACCTCGCCGGAGGTCGCGTCGACAAAACGGCACAGCAGGTTCATGATTGTGGATTTGCCGGCACCGGTGGAACCGAGAATGCCGACTGTCTGTCCTTTTTTCACAGAAAAGCTGATATCCTTTACGATATCCTCATCATCTGCCGTATAGGAAACATCTTTAAATTCAACATTTCCTTCCATATGTTTGCGGGAAACCGGCACAGGAGGCATTTTTACAAGAGGCTCTTCCACATAGGTTGTATAAATTTTTTCTACGGAGGTGATAAAACGGTGGGTATCATTGACCCACCAGCCTGCCATACGCAGCGGAGCGTTTAACATCCACAGATAGCCGTTGACGGTTACGAGGTTACCGATTGTCATTTCTCCGGTAATTACCATCCAGCCGCCGTAGAGCATCAGGACAACGTTTAAGACATATGCCAGAACTTCGAAGATCGGAAGGTATTTCATCCAGACCTTTGAGGAGTTCAACTGTGCGTCCATGTAGGCATCGTTTTCCTTATTAAATTTTTCAATTTCAAAGTCTTCCTTGGCAAAGGCTTTTACGACACGGTTGCCGCTGACATTTTCCTGAACGAAGGCATTCAGGGAAGAAAAGCAGTCACGGATGCGCTGGAATGTCGGTCGAACCTCTTTGGACTGTTTTGCTGTGGTGATGGCTGTAAAGGGCAGAACGATCAGCATGCAGAGCGCCAGCTTCACATTTACCGTAAAGATCATGAAGAGCGCAAAGCAGAACAGCAGGATATTTTCGTAAACCTGATAGATAATGTAAGCAACGAAGTGGCGGATTGCTTCCATGTCGCCGGTTTGACGGCTCATCAGGTCGCCTGTTTTTTTCTTGCTGTAAAAGGCGAAGTCCTCTGTCAGAAGGCGGCGGTAAACAACGTCCCGCATGTCGTAGAGCACGCCCTGCGAGCATACCTCGAAAATAACCTGATAAAAGAAACGCAGGGCACCGCGGACCAGCGTAACTAAAAGCAGGATGAGAACAAGCTTCCAAAGCAGGTCATACTGACCGCCCTGAATGACATCATCTACGATCATACCGGAAACGTAAGGGTTTACGATGGCGAGAACGGAAATGAAAGTCGTCAGGATCAGGCCGCCCAGAAGCTTGAAGCGGTACTTTCTGAGAAATCCCCAGAACCATTTCATTGGTGTCATATTTCCTTTTTTCCTCCCTTAAAAAAGTATCCATGGGCTTTGATAGGTCATGGATAAAAAAAGTGTATCGCAAAATATTTTATTTGGAATGTACAATCTTGCAGGTTTCATGTAAAATGTTGTTAAATGGTAACTGTGAGGGAACTGAACAGTTACGTTAAATGTTTTTGTGGGATGTTGCAGGAAAATAGAAGATAAATTTCAGGCATCCGGGAAGGAAGCTGGTGGATATGGAACGGGAAAACACTGTATTTCAGGAGGAGTTAAATCCCACTTTTTTGTTTATGTGGAAGGGAACGAGGGTGGAGGATGAGCCGAACTATCACTGTCATGAGCATCTGGAGCTGTGTTATATCCAATCCGGGACAGGAAAGCACAGAATCGGCGATACTATATATGAAGTAAAAGAGGGTGACCTGCTGGTCATCAATGAAGGAGTCTATCATCAAAGCCTGGCGGGAGAGCATAAAACGCCGGTTGCGGAATTTTACGTGGGGCTGACAGATTTAAATCTGGCGGGGCTTGGGCGCAACCACTTTCCACTACCGGGGGATTGCCCGGTATTTCGTACGGAGGGAGAGCTGCAGCGTAAGCTTTCCAAGCTTTGTATGGCAATGGAGACAGAGCAGGAGCTTTGCAGGATCGGGCGCTATTATATGATGAAGACGTATGCCATGCAAATGCTTCTTTTGCTGCTGCGGGAGGAAGAAGAGACCGGTAAGCCGCAGAAAGCCGGAGGATGCTCCTTTGAATCCGCGAACCGGAAATATCTCGTGGAGAAGATCACTGATTACTTTGAGGATCATTATGCAGAGAAAATCTCTCTTGACCGGATTGCCGGCAATATGTATCTGAGCACCTTTTATGTATCCAGGATTTTCAAGGCGGAAACCGGAAACACACCGATTCATTATCTGATTGATATTCGTCTGACCAAGGCCTATAACCTGCTGACGCAGAATCAGGAAATGAGCATTCAGGAAATCGCGGCGCAGGTCGGCTATGAGGATGCATATCATTTCAGCAAGCTGTTCAAGAAAAAATATGGGGTGGCCCCGTCTGCAGTGCGGCGCAGGATACTATAAAGCAGCAGAATACGCCCATTCGGCGAAATAAGACCTGCCATAATTCATGACAATAGAATGCTCGAAGAGCGTGCATTCTATTGGTTTAACAAAAAGGAACTGAGGACAGGAGAACATGGAAAATCCGATTATTTTTACGGCGGAGATCATCGGGACGATCGCATTTGCATCGTCCGGGGCAATGCTGGGTATCCGCAAAAATCTGGATCTGTTCGGGGTACTGGTGCTGGGACTGTGTGTTGCAGTCGGAGGCGGCATTGTCCGGGATATTATCCTGGGGCGGACGCCGCCGGGAGCATTCCGGGATCCGGTTTATGCGCTGGTGGCGCTGGGAACTTCCGCTCTTTTGTTTTTACTTGTCTATGTAAAGCAGGAGATCATGACAAGCCGCTATCTGACGATTTATGAGCAGGTTATGAATTACTGTGATGCGGTTGGACTGGGGATTTTTACAGTCCTCGGCGTATATACCGCGCACAGCGAGGGTTATCACGGAATCTTCTTTTTAGTGTTTTTGGGCATGATGACAGGTATCGGCGGCGGTCTGATCCGGGATATTTTAGCGGATACGATGCCGTTTATTCTATATAAGCATATCTATGCGATGGCGGCTTTTGCGGGCGCACTGGTGTGTGTGCTTTTGATCCATATCCATCTGTATCTGGCGCTGGCAGCAGGAACTGCGGTGGTGATCGTGATCCGGGTGCTTGCGACACATTATTGTTGGGATCTGCCGCGGCCGCTGCATGAAAAAGATGCACACACGAAAACAAAAAATCTGTCCGAAAATAGTAATGCCGACGATACTTGAGCAGAATCGACACTTTTGCTACCATGAAAAGAAATTTTGTGATAGAATTGGTAAGACTGAGCTGGAAACGTAAAATGCCGCCTGTGCGGCAAAAGGAGGACAAATGGAAAACGTAAGACGGATCTATGTGGAAAAGAAGACCGGTTACGCGGTTAAGGCACAGGAACTGAAGGAGGATCTGATCGGTTATCTGAATATGTCAGGGATCGAAGACGTCCGGATGTTCATTCGTTATGATGTGGAAAATATCAGTGATGAGGTTTTTGAACAGGCATGCCGTACTGTTTTTTCCGAGCCGCCCGTGGATATTCTGTATCGCGAGACGATCGAAATCCCTGCAAACGGACGTGTATTCAGCGTTGAATATCTGCCGGGACAGTTCGACCAGCGTGCAGATTCCGCCGTACAGTGCGTTCAGTTTTTAAAAGCGGAGGAGAAGCCGATTATCCGTACCGCAGTTACTTATTTGATTACAGGCGATTTGACAGACGAAGAATTTGACAAGATCAAGGCTTACTGCATTAACCCGGTGGATTCCAGAGAGACCGGTATGGAAAAGCCAAGGACGCTCGTAACCGAGTTTGCAGAGCCCGCAGATGTCAGAATTTTAGACGGCTTTACTACGCTGGATGCAGACGGATTAAAGCAGCTGTACGATTCTCTTGGTCTTGCGATGACCCTGCAGGATTTCAAGCATATCCAGAAGTATTTTGCAGGCGAGGAAAAGAGAGATCCTTCCATGACGGAAATCCGTGTGCTGGATACCTACTGGTCCGACCACTGCCGTCATACGACGTTTTCCACTGAACTGAAAAATGTCGCATTCGGAGATGGCTTTTACCGGGAACCGATGAAAAAAACCTACCAGAGCTATCTGGATGCGCGTGCAGAGATCTTTAAAGACCGTCCGGATAAGTTTGTCTGCCTGATGGATCTTGCACTGATGGCAATGCGTAAGCTCAAAAAAGAGGGCAAGCTGGAGGATATGGAGCAGTCCGATGAAATCAACGCCTGTTCCGTTATCGTTCCCGTTGAAATGGACTACGGCGATGGTCCTGTCACCGAGGAATGGCTCGTATTTTTCAAAAATGAAACCCACAACCACCCGACCGAAATCGAACCCTTCGGCGGTGCGGCAACCTGTCTGGGCGGCGCAATCCGCGACCCGCTTTCCGGCAGAGGTTATGTATATCAGGCAATGCGCGTGACCGGTGCAGCGGATCCTACCGTTCCGGTTGCGGACACCTTAAAGGGAAAGCTTTCCCAGAAAAAGCTGGTGCGCGGCGCAGCATCCGGTTACTCTTCCTATGGCAACCAGATCGGCCTTGCGACCGGTTATGTAAAAGAAATTTATCATCCCGATTATGTTGCAAAGCGTATGGAGATCGGCGCGGTTATGGGTGCGGCTCCGAGACGCAACGTCATCCGTGAAAATTCCGATCCGGACGATATCATCATCCTGCTGGGCGGACGTACCGGACGCGATGGCTGCGGCGGCGCAACCGGTTCCTCCAAGGTGCATACGGAAAAGAGTATCGAAACCTGCGGTGCTGAGGTGCAGAAGGGTAACGCTCCGACCGAAAGAAAGATTCAGAGACTGTTCCGCAGAGAAGAAGTTTCCCGTCTGATTAAAAAGTGTAACGACTTCGGCGCAGGCGGCGTTTCTGTTGCCATCGGCGAGCTGGCAGATGGTCTGACCGTTGATTTGGATAAGGTTCCCAAGAAATATGCCGGTCTGGATGGCACAGAGCTTGCAATCTCCGAATCTCAGGAGAGAATGGCAGTCGTTGTTTCTCCGAAAGACGTTGATACCTTCTTAGGCTATGCGGCAGAAGAGAACCTGGAGGCAGTCCCGGTTGCGGTTGTAACCAAAGAACCCCGTCTGGTTTTAAACTGGCGCGGCAAGAGCATTGTAAACCTGTCCAGAGCATTTCTGGATACCAACGGAGCACACCAGGAAACCGATGTTTTTGTAGATGTTCCGTCGAAAGAAGATAACTATTTTGAGCAGTATGCAGTTCCTGCTGTAAAGGAAGCCGTAAAAGCCGGCGATCTGAAAAAGGCATGGAAAGCGCTGCTGTCGGATTTAAATGTCTGCTCCCAGAAGGGTCTTGTGGAAATGTTCGACTCCTCCATCGGCGCAGGCAGCGTGCTGATGCCTTACGGCGGTAAGTATCAGCTGACCGAGACCCAGGCGATGGTTGCCAAGCTTCCGGTCCTGAAAGGAAAGACCGATACGGTAACGATGATGGCATACGGCTTTGATCCGTATCTGTCCTCCTGGAGCCCTTATCACGGCGCAATTTACGCAGTTGTGGAATCCATGGCAAGAATCGTAGCGGCAGGCGGCGATTTCTCCAGGATCCGCTTTACCTTCCAGGAATATTTCCGCCGCATGACCCAGGATCCCGAACGTTGGAGCCAGCCTTTTGCGGCGCTGCTGGGCGCTTATGACGCGCAGATGGGATTCGGACTTCCGTCCATCGGCGGTAAGGATTCCATGTCCGGAACCTTTAACGATATCGACGTACCTCCGACCCTGGTTTCTTTCGCTGTGGATGTTGCAAAGGAAAAAGATGTTATCAGCCCGGAATTAAAACAGGCTGGAAACCGTCTGGTTCGTTTCTCCATTCAGAAGGATGCTTACGATCTGCCGGATTATGAGCAGGTAATGGCACTGTATGCAAAGATTACCGAGCTGATGGGAAAGGGCGTGATCGTTTCCGCATATGCACTGGACAGCTATGGTGTGGCAGCAGCCCTGTCCCGCATGGCATTCGGTAACGGACTTGGCGTTGCAATTGAGGAAACGGTTTCTGCAGAGGAGCTGTTTACAAACGGCCTTGGCGATCTGGTGGCAGAAGTTCCGGCAGACCGTCTGGCGGATATGGATGTTGCTTATACGCTGCTCGGCACGGTAACGGCAGAGCCGGTATTTACCTATGGAAATATGACCCTTTCCGAAAAAGAGGCGCTGGATGCGTGGAAGAAGCCTCTGGAAAAGGTATTCCCTACAAAGGCAGTCAAGGACACGGACGCAGTAGAAACCGGCCTGTATGAGACGAATCACATTTATGTATGCAAGAATAAAGTAGCGAAGCCTACCGTATTCATCCCGGTATTCCCCGGAACGAACTGTGAATACGACAGCACAAAAGCATTTGAACGCGCAGGTGCACAGGTTGTAACCCATGTATTCAGAAACCTGAGCGCAGAGGACATCCGTTCTTCCGTCGATGCGTTTGCAAAAGAGATCAGCCAGGCTCAGATCATCATGTTCCCCGGCGGCTTCTCCGCAGGCGACGAGCCGGATGGCTCCGCAAAGTTCTTCGCAACTGCATTCCAGAACGAGAAGATCAAAGAAGAGGTTATGAAGCTTCTGAAGGAAAGAGATGGCTTATGTCTTGGTATCTGTAATGGATTCCAGGCGTTAATTAAGCTCGGTCTGGTTCCTTACGGCGAAATCGTCGGACAGAAGGACGATTCTCCGACCCTGACCTTTAATACGATCAACCGTCACATTTCCAAGATGGTATACACCAAGGTGGTTTCCAACAAGTCTCCCTGGCTGCAGGGCGCTGAGCTTGGAAAAGTATATGTCAATCCGGCATCCCACGGTGAGGGACGTTTCGTAGCTCCGAAGGAGTGGATTGACAAGCTGTTTGCAAACGGACAGGTAGCAACCCAGTATTCCGATCCGGAAGGAAGGATTTCCATGGATGAAGAATGGAATATCAATGGCTCCTACAGCGCGATCGAAGGCATCACCTCTCCGGATGGACGTATCCTGGGCAAGATGGCGCACTCCGAGCGCCGCGACAGAAGCGTTGCACAGAATATCTACGGCGAACAGGATCTGAAGATCTTCGAGTCCGGTGTGGCATACTTTAAGTAAAAGGCTGTAAACAATAATTCCGAAGACCTCACAGAAGGGAGAAATCTCTTCTGTGGGGTCTTCGTGGTTATGGGGTAGTACCTTTTAAGGTAGTACGAAGATAGGACTATTATGGAACAATGCGATTT
>ERZ1026884.1408-NODE-1408-length-12912-cov-54.404103_pt1 | contig 12912 bp, 17 predicted proteins | sample MGYA00380172_ERZ1026884 | MGnify/ENA primary metagenome ERZ1026884 (study PRJEB33269, sample SAMEA4719808) | human gut metagenome | biome: human-associated habitat; feature: organic feature; material: feces | place: Cameroon | collected 2013-10 ... | reverse complement strand
TGTTAGTCCTAGTTAACTCAGGGAACAAAGTTAGTCCCAACTAACCAACCCACTCAAAAAGAGGACAGCCAAAGCCATCCTCTCATTATCTTTATCTTTTCACATTACGCGCCCCATATACTGAATTAAGAATCTGTTTAGGGTCTAGTTCTTCACAATTATTAATTTCCTTTCTCAGTTCTATATCATATTTAAGAAGTTCTGCCGCGGCACCCACAAACAGTTTGTCCAACTCTTCATTAGTTTTTACATACGTCATAGCGTCAATAGTTTCTTTCAATTTATCTTTTGCATTGTAAACTCTCAAGTTCATATCTTTTCAACCTCTCATTCTCTAAAAAATCATTCCAATTTCCAACAGATGCCAGAATGTACATATACTCAGCCGATAGACCGATTTCATATGTTGATTCTCGTAGCACAACATTTGAACGAATCTTAATTCTATGTTCTTGTGAATCATCCGTATAGTAAGTTCCATAATCACAGTCATTGTAGACTGATTCCAACTTACCCGTATTACGGAATATGAAACCAACATTGAAGTTCTCGATTCTTTCCATTTCTTTCGCCCCTGCTTTCTTGGGAACCCCTGCGATTGTAATTTTAAACTGTCCATCTTCTCTAACATATGCATATTTCTTTGCTCCTAACGTCTTAAACTGTTTATATGTTTCTTCGTATTCATATACGCCTAAATAGTGTGTAATGCCTTTCTTATCATCAGCAAAACCATTATTGGAAATACTGAGTTCTTTCAGTTCCTTGTTGTACTCTTCTATCTTCCGAATAATTCTATCATAATTATTACGAACAAGAAACTTAACTGAATCAGTATCACAATATACAAAATTATCTCCAACAATGTTTATCATATCCTTGAGTTTCAACCTTGCCCATGCAGTCACCCAACAACCCCATGCATACAACAGAAATGCTTTCTTGTTGTATTTCTCAAGTTTTTCTCCTATGTCTATAATCTCTTCAAGTTTAAATGCTTGTTCTGGTTCATCCATGTAAATTACATCCGGCTTAACAGGGTTCTGGGCACACATTCCATACAGTGAGTTAATCAACTCTTTACTCCTCATGTAGTTCAACTCTTGACCGTCAACGTTTTTGAGTGATGTTTTCTTGTGAAACAAGTCAATGACCAGATTCCTAAATGTATGCGGCAAATAATCATACTTGGCAATATATACTTGACTTATCTCAACTTCTCCGACATACTCACTCTTGACTATCTTCCAGTCTATATCGTTGAACACATACACAGCCTTGTCAGCACTCAGTACCCTACCATTATCAACAACTTGACCACTTATCTCGACAGCTTTGTCAAGACTGAGGTACGGTGCCCCGTAATATATATCACGTTGCTGTAAATTAGTAATAGTGAATACTGCAATGAAACAGCAATCTCTGATTTTGCATTTCCGTTCAAGTTCCTCTATATCAGTTATCATTCGTGGTGTAAATGCACTCATAGGAAATCGATAATTAAGCATAACATCAGGATAACTACTTGCCCTGTCAAAACTTGCCACGTTCTCAAGTATCTGATTAACATGATACCTATTAGCGTGCGTATCACCACCACGGAACTCTAGTCTTAACAGTCTATATACATCGGTATTGCACATCATGGAATGAAGCTGATTATAGTTGTATGACTTCATTGCATTTTTGGCAAGCCGTCTGACATACCCTGTAGAGGTTAATGGTAATGAGTAGAGTGTGTCGTTTTCCATTCTCATTCTTACTCTCATAGCTTCGAGCAGACCAACAACGTCATTACAGCAATAGTGCAATTCCTCTTGTGACATTTCAGTCCATGAGAAACGTTTCTTGGAATAGTCAAATTCAACCCCACTAAGTTTCTGATGAGCCACACCCATGTCTTTTGTGAATGCATCCAAATTCTTATTAGTTTGTATATACGAGCATCGGAACTGTACCCCGTCAATATCCGCTCTCACAACCTTTCTTGACTTGAGGGAGAATACCTTGTCTTTCATAAAAGGCAACCAGTGTCTCATAAACTGGAACTCATAACTCAAGTTATGTACCCATATCAACACGGTAATACCATCATGGTAGAAGCTGTCTAACAACTCTATAAATTCTTCCCATGTTCTACCGAAACAATACCAGATATTCTCTGTTCTCAAGTCCATCACGGCGAACTGCCAGATGTACATAATGCTCTGTTCAATCTCATCCAGATAAGTAGTCTCAATGTCAAAAGCACACATACAGTTGCGAAACAATGTCTTGTCAACTTTCTTTCTCCTGTTGTAGTTTCTGGCAATTGGAATATCTCTGATAATATCAGAAAGATACTCTCTTTGGACTTCTTTTACGAAACTCTGACTCAAACTCTCTATACCTCTCAATTATCTTTTCTGGTTTCTCATCTGAGTGTTCCAGAAATATGTCTACAGCTTTGTCACTATCGTATATTATATCCTGTGAATGTCCTCGAACTTTTTCCATGAACTCATAGAACTTGGATGCCTGTCGATAGTTCTTGAAGTAGTCAGTTCCGAATGTCTCATTTAATCTCTCAACAGCTTTTTTCCTCATACGCTTACGTTCAGAAATTACAAAAGTCTTATTTTTCAATGCCGCCTCAGCTTCACGAATTGCCATTTCTAGATTCCTTTTTGTACTTATTTTAGATACACTAGGTATTCTAGGTTCAATATATGCTTTAGCTTTCTCAACGTCCTTGGCATATGCACTTTTTGATATTTTCTCAATCTGTCCCACCAGTTTCTTACGTAACTCTCTGTACTTGACTTCAAGTTGCACTCTACTTGCTGATTTCTTTGCCATATTTACCACCTTTCTTATCTAAGAGAGAGAGTATAACGTTCTCCCTCAGTACAATCATTAACGTGTTACTCCTTGAAGTTCCTAACTGTTCAGCTAAGGAATCAAGGTTATTTAATAACCGTTCATCAAAGTTAATGCTCACTGTTTTCATTTCTTTCTCCTCTCATCCAAACCAAATATAACCATGCCTAACATATATCCTATAGTAATACCTAATATTAAAAGACTCATTTCATCACCTCAGAATTCAGCAAAAGTATATGAAATACTTTTAATAGCATCACCTAATGTAGATGAAAATATTTTATTGTTAATTAAGAAGTTAATAAAGTATGTATCTGAGGATTCATAATACACAACTTCAACACTAATACCCTCTTTTAACATGAAAAAAGTGTTATCAATAATTACAGATTCAAAACGCTCACCTTTTTCAATCATTTTCTTCATTGTTTCAAGTGTTTTTCTTACTTCTTTGTTATTCATTGTTAATCTCCTTTACTAATATACATTTCCTTGCTACAAGTATATAATACCACACTTATTGTTGAATGTCAACAACCAATTCGAAAAAAATTAATGACAAACCGAAAATATTATGCTATTATAATATCGTACTTAAGAAGTACATCCGAAACGACAATATAATAAGAAAGGAGTGATAACATTGGTTAGAACTATCACAACTACAATGATGACTCTGTACTACAAAGAACAGGGTTCTGAGGAAGTCAAAACAGCAACAAGAGAATTTGTCGGCACATCTTGGACACAGATCAAAATGTATAATGACATGAAGAAAGACGTTAAACTTATTCCGTCTGGTGCAACTGTTGAAAACATCGCAACAGAAACAAAGTTCAATACTTTTCATCTGTCAGATGAAAACTTCATCAAAGCCGCTATTGCGGAACTTGAAACATCTGGTGGTGTGTCAGCAGAACCACTTGAAGATGTGAAACCAGTAGTGGATTAACACTACACAACATATTAAAACTTTCGATTCGCTATTCTAATCACTAACTATACAACGTTTCACGTGAAACATTGAAACTGGAACTCCTCATATATAGTTGTTACGTTTCACGTGAAACATGAAAAGGAGAAAATAACATGGACATTATTAAAACAAATATTGCAGACAATGAGTGGACAATGGATTTATCCTATGATATGTTTGAGTCCTCAGACAGAATGCGTGGAATGGATTTAGAGGGACAGAGGGTACACGTTGACAAGTATTGTCTTTATGTAGAGGATGACACATGGGGCAATCCAATTAAAATCCTCACAGTATCAACAACAGAGGGTCATGTATTTGCCACCACATCAGCGGCATTTATCCGCACTTTTGACCGCATTATGGAACTTGCTAATAAGTGCAACGTCACAGATGTATGTATTGATATTACCGCGGAACGTAGCAAAAACAACCGTAATTATATCACGGCAAAATATGTCAAGTAGGAAAAAATCCGAACTATACACACCACAAGGATATTTGAACATTAAGAGGATAGTCGACAACGACTATCCTTTTAATTTTATATGGGGTGGGCGTGGTACAGGAAAGACATATGGCGGTCTGAAATATGCCTTGGAAGAACACAAGACCTTTATGTATTCACGAACCAAACAGACACAGCTAGACAAAATCAAGAATAAAGAACTGTCCCCACTTAAACCTATTAACGATGATTTAGGCTATAACATACAGCCTTATGCCATTAATAACATTGCAGGATATTATCACACCGAAGAAGATGAAGATGGAAAAACAACACCAGTGGGAAAACCAGTAGGTTATGGCTCTGCTATCACAACACTGTCCAACCTACGTGGTTTCTCAGCAGAGGATGTTTCTTTATGGATATGGGACGAATTCATTCCTCAAAAAGGTGAACGTGTCCCACGCGGCATCGCAGAATCATTTCTGCACGGTTACGAAACCATGAACCGAAATAGGGAGTTAAAAGGACTGCCACCTCTACAGGTGCTATGTTTCTCGAACTCTGATAACGTAGGCTGTGAGTTGTTCGCAAGTCTGGGACTAATCCGTAAAGTTGCGGATATGTCACGGAAACGACAGGAAACAGCTTTCCTCAAGTCAAGAGGAATAGCACTCTACAACTTGTGCAACAGTCCTATCTCACAAGCCAAGAAAGAAACAGCACTCTATAAGATGGTAGGCGAACATAGCGGCTTTTCTCAGATGGCTCTTGGAAATGAGTTCTACGATACGGATTACTCAGACGTAAGAACTCAGAACCTCTCAGAGTATCTTCCACTGGTATTCTTTGAGGAAATTGCTATCTACGAACATAAGTCCTCAGATATACTTTATGTCTGTAAGCACAAACAAGGTACTCCAATCCGAACATTTACCGGAATCAATGAAAAGAACATCAAAGCCTTTAAGCGGTATTACGCATGGATATGGAACATCAACTATCTTGAAGATAAAATCTATTTTGAGGATATTGAATCCAAATTCTTACTTGACAGCTATTTCCATATGTAGTATAGTATCCTTGTAGGGAAAACAAAAGTCCGTAGCACAAGGACATACAGCGGAACTGTAGTGCAAGGGTTTGTCCAACCCATGAATCGGACTTCCCTACATTGCATGAAAGTTCCGACAAAGAAAGTAGGTGAACGAATGGACTTAAACACAATCAGCACTATTTTCGCTAACCTTGGTGTGCCAGTAGCTTGCCTTGCTGTGACGTTTTACCTGTGGTATCAGGAGATGCAGTCCCACAAGGAAGAAGTCAACAAATTGCAGGATGCACTAAACAACAACACTCTCGTATTACAGAAACTTCTTGACCGAATGGAAGAGGGGGGAACGCATTGAACATATCAGCAGAAATCATTGCAAAAACAGCGGAACACACAAAAGGTTATATGCTTCATCCCCACACAGATGTATACGGGGAAATGAAAGTAGACACCAAAAACCTTGACTTGATGTTACGTGATGCACCAACATATGACAGCAATGTAATTGCATCCATGCCAAAAGGTAGCACATTTTTCGGTTATGGTTTTACAGATTCTACCCTTAAATGGGTGTTAGGACAGTATACCATGCCAGATGAAAAAATGATTGCAGGTTTTGCACACATTGACTATCTCATCAAAATAAAAAATTAAAAGGAGAAACAAAGCTATGACAATGAATGACATTATCGCATTAGCCGGGGCAGGCTTCACAAAAGCCGACATTATGTCGCTGATGAACAGCCAGACTACAGTTGCTTATAATCAGCCAGCACCAGCACCAGCACCAGCACCAGCACCGGCACCAGCACCAGCACCAGCACCAGCACCAGCACCAGCACCAGCACCAGCACCACAGCCAAACATGGGAATGCCACCAGTACCAGTGGGAGCCATGGCGCAGCAGATGGTAACACCACCGGAACTGTTACAGGGACAGCTTATGAATCCGGCAATGGCAGGACAGGCTCAGAGTCAGATGGTAGACTATGCTTTTCAGCAGGGAAATTACAGTGGGATGCCGACTCAGAGTGTGGTGAACAGACAGTTTCCGAACAATGACCAGTTGACCAATTCCATTAATGCACTTACTAGAGCGGTACAGGCAAATGGAATTTCGCAGAATCTGTTGGAAGAGAATCATGTACCGACTGTTGATGAAATGACAGCGGCTATTATTAATCCACCAGAAATTATGACAAGGGGGTAAAGTATGGGTACATCAGCATATATTGAGTCCACGAAACCTAGCATTTCTAATTTCGGTTCTATAACTGTGTTAAATAATATTATTGCACAGGCAACAGGAAAAAGTAATATTATAAGTAATAGCGGAGCCGATTTCGTTTCTGTTGCAACTACAGCATTAGGAATAGCACCGGATACATTGCTTAATGCAATTTCACAGGTTATTTCAAGAACTATTTTTTCAATCCGTCCATATAACAGAAAGTTTGCAGGACTTTTCGTAGATAATATGAAATGGGGTAATCACGTTCGTAAAATTAATATCGGTGATAAGGATTGGGAAGCAAATGTTTCCTATGATTTAACAGATGGTGCAAGTGTGGATGCTGACATTGTAAGTAAACCAGACATTTTACAGACCAATTATTATGGACAGTGTGTTTACAGTAAGCACTATACCATTTTCCGTGACCAGCTGAATATCGCATTACAGAATGAAGAAGAGTTTGAGAGATTCTATACAATGCTTGTCCAGAATACCATGGATATGATTGAACAGTGCCATGAAAATACAGCAAGGGCAACTATTGCTAACTTAATTGGTGGCAAGGTTAAAGGTGATACTCCTAACGTTATTCATCTTGTGTCTGAATATAATGACGTGACAGGTCTTACATTAGACAGTGACACAGTGAAGAAACCAGAAAATTTTGTTCCGTTTTACAAGTGGGCATTTTCCAGAATTAAAACAATCTCGGGTCTTATGACAGAACGTAGTTTACAGTTTCATATCAATATTACAGACCACAATATTATGCGTCATACACCTATCCAGAATCAGAGATTATACCTCTACACACCGGAAATGAACAACGTTGAAAGTTCTGTATTCTCTAGTGTGTTCAATGAACAGTATATCAAGATGATGGACTATGAGGGAGTTAATTTTTGGCAATCCATAAAAACACCAATGGGAATTAACGTGAAAGCCCGTTACATTACAGCTAGCGGTAATCCAGCTACTGATACAACAGGCACAGCAACATCAAATATTTTCGGAATCCTCATGGATGAAGAGGCGGCAGGAATCACTACTTATGGTGCAAGAACTGCTACTACTCCTTACAATGCAAGGGGCGAATACATGAATGTTTGGTGGCACTTTAACGACAGGTATTGGAATGACTTCACTGAAAATGCAGTTGTTTTCCTGTTAGATTGATATTTTGGTTTCACGTGGGACGTTATTATAATGTTTCACGTGAAACATTTTCTGAGGTAATGTTATGAGTTTTGAAGTGAAATTATATAAGGTTGCAAAGAGGAAAAACAGTACGTTCATTCCAGACGGTGAAGCAGGAAGAACACTAAACTGTGTTGTGAAAGAGGGGACAGGGGTGCTGACTCCTGTTATTACGATTGCTAATGCGGCAGAAACTTTTAATCCGTCCATATATAACATGGCGTATATTGAAGCGTTTTCACGATGGTATTGGATTACTGACTGGAAAAATGAAGATAATATGTGGACTTGCTCACTTAGGGTTGATGTTCTGGCAACATATAAGACAGAAATAGCAAACCATAATTATTATATTTTACGCTCATCAACTTCTTTTGACGGTGATGTTATGGATACTTATTATCCATATAAGCCACAGGTCAATCGTCATATTTCCACGGGCAAACCTTTATGGCAATTAGAAAGTGGACTTGATACAGTGGGTACTTTTGTTGTGAGTATCGTTAATAAATACGGTGTTTCCAATTTTTATGCATTTACACCACCCCAGTTTAAGGCATTCGCACAAGCGGTATTTACAAATATCACTTGGATGATGGGTGACGGAATTAGTGGATTAACTGATAATTTTGCTAAATTGTGTGTAAATCCGGCTCAGTATGTTACCTCTGTTCACTGGTTGCCATTTACGATAGGCGGCACTGATATGGTAGGAATGACAATAGGGTGGTGGGATATTGAATTGCCATCTGGTTTGAAAAAACTTGATGATTCTTTATTCAAACGTTTCACAAGTAGCGTTATCCCTGTAGTTCATCCTCAAAGTGAAGCAAGGGGAAATTACTTAAACTCAAGTCCTTATAGAAATATAAGAATATGGATTCCGGCTTTTGGCGTAATGTCCATAGACAGTGCGAAAGTGCCAAGTGGTAAAGCAATTAATATTACGGCATGGGTAGACCCACGAACAGGTTATGCCATGTGTACCGCTACTACCCCACTAGACACAGGAAATGTGAATGAGTTGCTGGGAGTATTATATACCAACGTGGCTGTAAATTATCAAGTGAGTGACATTAAAACTAACTATACCGCCATCGCTGACAAAGCTACATCCGCATTAGGAAGTTTGGTTAGTTCTGTGGTAAATCCTATTGGGGGAATCAGTGGTTTTATCAAAAATGGTATTGGTGCTATACAGGCAACAGGTTCAGCAGAGGTTAGTACAAGAGGAACTATAGGTAGTACTATCGGTTTAACATCTGGTATTTATTGCTACTCAGATTGTCAGTTATTAGTTGATGAGGATAGGGCAGACAATGGTAGACCTTATTGCAAGAATGAAAAATTTAGTGTGCTAGGAGAGGGCTTTTACACAGTTGAAAATGGTAGCACACCTTTAAGCGGAGCCTATGAAGCTGAGATTAATGAAGTTAAGAATTTTCTGGAAAGTGGGGTATATTATGCATAGTTATTATAATGACAATGGTAATATGTTACTCTTCTATATTCTTGGAAAACAGCAGGGTGGCGGAACAGTACCGCCTATCACACCGGCAGGGGAATGGAAAACTGTAGTTACTGATACATCGGAAGGTTATCTTAACGATGCAGACATGAAAAGTAATGCCACTATTATCTGGGATTATTTCTATCAAAAACTGGGATGGAATGTTAATAGTGTTGCGGCACTCCTTGGAAATATGCAGGGTGAGAGTACACTGAATCCGGGTCTGATTGAAGTTGGTGGTGGTACTACATCAGCAGGGGCAGGACATGGACTGGTTCAGTGGACACCAGCAACTGACCTCTACAAAGTTCTTGACGTTCTGTATGGGGGACACGAAGATTGGTATGACGGAAACAAACAACTTGGTGTCATTTATGCTGAATATCAAGAGAGTGTGGGTGAAGCACACAGAGGGATTGAACCTCAGTGGTATAAAACTACGAAATATCCATGCGATTTCCGACAGTGGGCGTTTAATCAGCTGAATTATGACTTGGAAAAATTAACCTATGCTTTTGCCGCAAATTACTTACGTCCGGCTGTGACAGAACAGCCACAAAGAGTTGAGTATACGCGACAGTGGCTCGATTATTTCTTAAAGGGGTGATATGATGAATGTTTTTAGTACAAATGTACCTGTTAGTTATGACATGATTAACTTGTATACTTCCAGTTATTCCCCGTCTACATTACATTGCAAGAACACTCAGTTATATTCCTATTTTCTGAGATACCTTTTGCAGAAATGTATGTCTGTATTCAAGTGGGAGTTGCCGGAAGAATGGGACAAGAATTATTTCCTGTATACTCTGTATTGTTGGGGTTTTCTATGTGTTTTCGAAACTGACAAATACGGCGTGATTCCGCAGGCTTGTGGCTTACAGGGTTACAATATTTTTTATCAGCCTACAGAGGTTAATATTGCAAACCCGTTGCTGAGAGGTATTAATATAAAAAAAATCAACAAAGATTGTGTGATTCTCAGATTACAGCCAGACTGGTGTGGTGCTATGGATATTTGCTCATATTATGCAGACAATATGGCACTGACAGCAGAAACCTGTGAGATTAATATTGCTAACAGTAAGTTAACCTATATGTTTGGTGTAGATGGAAAAACACAAGCAGAGTCGTTAAAGAAAACTTTTGACGATGTAATGAAAGGAAATGCCGCGGTATATTATGGTAATAATCTCAGACGTAGGGATGCTATGGGAAATACTACAGACCCATGGACAACGTTTGCTAATAAGCTGAGAGAAAACTTCATTGCACTGGATTTGCAGGACACACTCAGACGATGGGAAGAAATGTTCTGCAATGACGTTGGTATTCCTAACGTAAGGTCAGATAAAAAAGAAAGATTGATCACTGCTGAAGCTGAGAGTAATAATTTCGAGACACAGAGTAAGTGTGATTTGTGGCTTGAAGAATTACAGAAAAGCTGTAGGAGAATTAATGATATGTTTGGTGACAGGATGAGTAGTAGCGTATGGGTTGACTGGCGAAAAGGTGAAGGAAATGATTAAAATAACGATTGCTTTTCTAATTGCTGTTGCTATTGTGGTATGGGCAGACTGGACGAAATGAGAAAGTAGGTGAGAATGTGAGTGCTTATGTATCTGTAATAGGGTTGCTTAACTGGGATGAAAATATTATTGACAATACGTTTCTTGATGTGTTCATTGCGTTGTTCGAGACCGAAACAATAGCTATGAATATGTTAGAACGTTTGGAAGATATTCTTGTATATGAGTGCGGCGAGTTAGAAGTTACTCTGCCGAATCCGACATTCTTCAAAAGAATTGTCAAGAGTTGGGCAGACAATCAGACAGGAGTGTGGAAAGCGTACTATTCCGCACAGCAGACTGTAGAGGTTGATGTAAGTAACATTTTACTGGGAAGTTCGCAGGAAGTGTTGACAGGGAAAGATGACACGACAAAAACACGAAATCTTTCTCACAGTGGAACAACTACATCTAGCAGTAAAGATAATGTTGTAAGTGATAACTCTGTATATGGTTTCAATGAGAGCGGAGCGAAACCGAAAGACCACTCTGTTGTGACTGATACTGCAAGCGGTAATAATACTGTTAATTATACAGATGATGAAACGGGGAAAGATGCAAGAAATTTGAATCACACAAAAGTTGTCACAGATTACGGGAAGTTTTTTGATTCTGCTAGCAAGTTAAATATGGTAGCAGAAATGAATGTTATCAACAAAATTGTGTTTGATTTCAGAGATAGGTTCTGTTTAAGCGTATATTAAGGGAGGTATAATTATGGCATTTTGGAATAAGTTTCCATTTTCAAATTTTCACGAAATGAATCTGGACTGGATTATTGAAATTGTTAAGAAACTGGGAGAGAGTTTTGAGTCGCTATCTAGTGTGGTAGACAAGAAATTATCGGATTTTCAGAAAGTAATTGACGGTGTACCAAATATGGTAGAAACCAACACAAAGAGTACACTGGATGAATGGCTAAATGACGGTACTTTGGGGGACGTTGTAGAGCAGACGTATAAATCTGTGAGTTATCTTAACACATTACAGGGCAAATCGTTATTGATTTTGGGTGACAGCTTATCAGACCCTAAGAAATGTACGTGGGTGACAGAGTTCAGAAAACTGGTTGCTAATATTAACATGACAGTAACTAACCATGCTGTGGCAGGTGAAACACTTGAACAGCAGGCTACTAGGTTCGAGAGTATTACAACGAAATTTGATATTCTATTTATCTGGTGTGGTATTAATGATATTGCAAAACAGCGTACTATCTCTGAAATGACAGCAAGCCTTGATAAGATTCGAGCACACGCTGAGTCAATCAATCCAAAAGCACAGGTTTATCTGGTAAGCACATACAAAAACAAGCGTAATTTGTCGACTAACTGGATAATTCCACAGATTGCATATTGGCGGCTGTACAGCACCTACTGCGTTAAGTATGGATGGAACTATATTGATGGTTTCGGGAAAGCACCTATCATTAATGTTTCAGATGCTACCACTACAGCGTGGTGTTTTCAAGAAACTCCTAACTTACATTACACCGAAGCGTATGCACCTATTCTTGCACAGTGGTTCTTGCACATTATGTCAGTAGGTGAAAACATGGATATTGGTAGATATTATGAACACGTTCCAGGTGATAACGTGGTTAATGGGTTTACCTTTACACCACAGTTCACACCAAAAGCTAGTGGATGTTTTGTTAACTATGGCACAGATAGAGTTCTTATCCGTTTGTTTGGTACTTTTAAGCCAGAAAGTAATGCAGGAAGATGGGTTGAAGTTTGCACAGTGCCGGAAGTATTCAGACCGTCAACAAGTTATCTGTTCACACTGGCTGTACAGGAGGGTGGTGTGGGTACCACTGGTGCCGCAATCACTTGCAAAGCTACTATTGCATCCAACGGTAAAATATTTATCTATGGGGCTGACATTGCTAGCATATCGTTTAGCTTTACTAACTTATATCTGAGTTTTGACATTCCGTTTTTAGGGTATGATTTCAACAGACCTTATTAATGGATAGACAGAGGGTGGCTTCGGCTGTCCTCTTTTTGAGTGGGTTGGTTAGTTGAGACTAACTTTGTTCCCTGAGTTAACTAGGACTAACT
>ERZ1026884.1404-NODE-1404-length-12932-cov-10.163392_pt1 | contig 12932 bp, 9 predicted proteins | sample MGYA00380172_ERZ1026884 | MGnify/ENA primary metagenome ERZ1026884 (study PRJEB33269, sample SAMEA4719808) | human gut metagenome | biome: human-associated habitat; feature: organic feature; material: feces | place: Cameroon | collected 2013-10 ... | reverse complement strand
TACTCAGAAGGAAGAGGCGATAGCCAGCCTTCTTCAACTGCAGGAGTCGCTCCTTTTTCTCATCAGGAATCACCACCAGCATCTTGTTGGCAGCATCGATGATCTCTTCATTCGTTACATCAGTCCCTGTCAACTTACGGGCTGCTTCACTGAATTCTTCGGTGGTAATCATTCCCACACCCAGCTTGCTCATCAGCTTCATCCCTTCACTCTGAGGATTTGAATCAACTAATTCCCCCATTCCTATCGCCTTGAAAGCCCCGATGCATCCTTCCGGATTAAGCTTCACCAAGACATTACCTAAATCGAATATGATATTCTTGTATTGCATAATCTAAATATTTATATTTTACTCTCAATGATATCCATTTTCTGTAAGAAAACGCTTGCCCCTGGAAGTTAGCTGATAACCACCCGTTTTATTGGAACCTACATGTTCTATTAACCACAACTCCTTAGAAGACAAAGTACCTACAATACGATAGACCGAACCCTTGGGAATATTTAATCCGCTGGCTATGTCAAGTGCATTTACAAGCTGATTATTCAGGATGTAATCAATCACCATTTTCTGCCTATCAGTCAATTTTATCTTCTCATTTATCTTCTCATTTATCTTCTTTCTTGCACGAAGTTTCATAGCTATATAAACATCGTTCAGTCGATATTCCTCTCCTTCCAGAATGATAAGCCCTTCAGCAGTCAGTTGTTGATCACCTCATAGCTTAGCAAGCCGACTTTTTGCAATAGGGCAAAGGTACTGAAAATATTTCATCTAAGCAAACAAAATGAGAAAAACTTATGCTTTTGGGATTTCGAAAGTAGATTATTCCTTTCTTTCCCAAGCTCTTGTATTAGCCTACCCCTTCTCCGCCCAACATCTTTGTAAACAATATTTTAAAAAGAGACTATCAGGCAAAAACACCAGAAAAATGGGGGAAAAAGAGATTGAGAATTTTTCCTTAAGGGTTTTTATTTTTTTCCTTAAGGGAAAATAGTTTTTTCCTTAAGGGAAATGATTTCTTCTCTTAAGATATTTTCCAGCTATGCTCAAATTATAAAGAAAAAATGGCAACTGGGAAACCAGCTGCCACTTTTTTACTTTGCGAAATTCCTGCCATATAAGTACCCTTCATCTGCAGGGTCATGGCATCAGAAATCTTGGTATCCTTCATCAGAACATCCATCAGGCTGGCATCAATATCAGGCATATAGCTCGCCTTGGCTATCTCCTGGTCGAGTACAGCCTGCTGCAAGGCATTGCCATGTTGGGAAACCAATTGCTTAGTCCCATTTTTGCAGATTATATTTCTATTTTTGTCTAAATTACGGCGGAATACAGCAGATATTCGAGGGATTAGGATGGATTATCACGATAAAATATTATTTTTGTAGCGTAAAAACGATAAAACATGAAGTTAGTAATGTTCAAAAACACAATATAACGATGAAAAAAATATTTTTATGCTCATCTTTTGCGGATGTCGCGCAGTTGTTGCCCAAATTAGTTGCTCAATTGCAAGGTAAAACAGTGGCATTTATCCCAACTGCAAGTATTCATGAGGAATATACACAATATGTAGAGGATGGGAAAGCAGCACTTGAATCTCTCGGGCTTGTAGTCAAGGAAATGGAGGTTACTCTATGTGACACACGATTAATCGCACAAGTGATTAAGGATTGCGACTGCATCTACGTATCGGGGGGCAATTCTTTCTTCCTCCTACAAGAACTTAGGCGGACAGGAGCCGATAAGTTGATTGCAGAGCATGTAGAAAAAGGAAAATTGTTTATCGGTGAGTCGGCAGGTGCAATGATTGCTGCACCCAATGTCGAATATGCCAAGGAAATGGATGACCACCGCTTGCTAACGCCGGATTTCGATAATTTTACCGGTCTTGATATTGTGGATTTCTGTCCTGTTCCACATTTTAACACATCTCCTTTTGAAGAGGCTACACAACAGATAATGCAAAAGTACAACCATCTTCCATTGAAACCAATCAATAACCTGCAAGCAATAGTAGTTTCAGGAGATAACATGACAATACGAAGTAAAGAATAATCATGTCAAGAGCTTTGTCATTATTGAGAAACCATTCTTGAACTACATGTGAAAGATTGAAAAATAATACCACTATTGCCACACTACAAGATAGTTATCTGATATCCAGCTATTTAAGTGTGGCAATAAGGGTATTATCTATTGCCACTTAATGCCACCTAATGCCACGCTACGGCGAAAAAAGCGGGATTGTTGAAAGAAAAACACAGACTTTTCGAAGAAAAACAGAAAAAAGAGAGGAAAAAGCTTGCATTTCGATTCATTTTTTGTATCTTTGCAACCAGCAAGAACAATTCTTGCCGATTCCACCTAGAAGCTTACGACTCCTGTGAAACCACTATTTATCAATCTTATAAACACAAAATCCAATGACTCAAGCAGATTTAGTAAGAATTTACTTCTCAAAAGGAGACGTTTACAACTCATGGACCTACTGCTTCAACCAGCAATGTCCACTAGCCCAGGAATGCGCACACTATCTTTCCGTGACCTACAAGAGACCGGAACAGACCTCTGGCTACGCCATCTATCCCGACGCTTATCACGACAACAAGTGCGAACACTTCCTGCAACTCCGTATGATGAAAATGGCATACGGATTCGAGAACCTTCTGGATGAGCTGAAACGCAAGGACGAAGGAAGCTTCAGATTGCACATGACTTCCTACTTCGGAAGCAGCACCTCCTACTATCGCTATAAATTAGGACAAGTTGGTCTCGTTCCCGTACAGCAACAGTACATCCTGCAATGGTGCAAGGGACATGGATACACCAACATGAGATTCGACCGATATACAGAAGAGGTTAACTATTAGCAGCCGGCTATCATGAAAGAAATGTACCCATGAACATGAGCATCCGTACCCGTGAACATGAGCATCCGTACCCGTGTACATGAGTATGAATGCCCGAGTACATGAGTATGAGTGCCCGAGACTATGAGTACTTTTGCCCGGAATAGCCGGGCACTTTTGCCCAAGGTTCCGGGCAAGTCTGGGCAAATACTTGAAGCAACATACCATACACAAGAAAGAATGAAGTTTACTATCACAAGAACCAATAAACAGAACAAGTTGATGGTAAGTACGAAAACCATTGACAGTTTTCTGGAACGTATCGCCAAAGACGATTCGAAACAGAGTGTCGCCAATTTCAGGATGAGCGTGCCCCTGATGGAAGGCGATTATCAGTTTTACAAAGGCATCAAGGAATGGCAACATGTTTATCCTGCCGCTGAGTTCGGAAAGGATGAAAGCGACAACCTTGTATTCAAAAAATCGAACGGACTGCTGATGCTCCACTTCATCCATCTGATGACAGACCAGGAGATGGAGGCAGCCAGAAAAGCAGCCAGTCTGTTGCCGATGACTTTCGCAGCCATCACCGGAGCCGATGGCAGAAGCCTCATCGTGCTCGTCTGCATCTGCGATGAAGAAGGAAAGATTCCTGAAAAGGAGGCTGATGCAGAACTGCTCTATCAGTGTGCCTACGAGCAGGTCAAGTCGCTCTATCTTTCTCAGATACAGGCAGAACTCAAGGAAGAAAAGCCAACCATAAAATCCAATTTCATGCTCACCCTCGATCCATCACCTTATTATAACAGCAAGGCGGTGGCGATGCGCATCTCAAGAAACAGTCCGACCAAGGCAGCTGTTCCAAAAGCCGTAGATGACCTGAAAGCATACAATGACTACGAATTTCTCTATCGCAAGGCGGCAAAGGAGGCTGCGGAAGAAATGACGGAGGCAAAGATGAATTGGACAAACGAAAATGACCAACTGCTCGCCCGTCTCTCTGCCATCGCAGCCAAACTCTGCCACATGGGACTCACCGAAGAGGAGGCATTCATCCACATCCGCAGAAACAACTGGTACGAAGTAGCCGAAGAGCAGCTCCGCCAGGTGGTGGGAAGCGCCTATGCCACTCACTCCAAAGATAAGAAATCGAAGAGTGCAGCCGCAGGAAAAGGCAGAACAGACATCCTGCAGATGATTAATTATCTGGAAAGCCGCTATCAGTTCCGCTACAATACTGTAATGAAATTTACGGAATATCGCCCCAACAATTCGTGGGTGGGAGACTTCAAGCCGGTAGATGCCCGTGTGCAGAAAAGCATGACGCTAGATGTGCAGATTGCCGACATCCATGTAAGCATCAAGGATGTGAGAAACTTTCTGGAGTCGGACCGCATCAAAAATTACAGTCCGATAGAGTCATACCTCTATGACTGTCTGGGAAAATGGGACGGCAAGGACCGCATCCGAGCCCTGGCTCGAACCGTTCCTACCAAGAATCCGCATTGGGAAGACTGGTTTTATACCTGGTTCCTGGGAATGGTGGACCAGTGGCGTGGCGTATATCGCAAGCAATATGGCAACAGTACCATGCCGCTGCTCATCTCCAAGCAGGGTTACAACAAGAGTACTTTCTGTCGCCGTCTGATTCCGAATGAGTTATCGTGGGGCTTCACCGATAACATGATCCTGTCGGAAAAGCGACAGGTATTGCAGGCGATGTCGCAATTTCTGCTCATCAATCTCGATGAATTCAATCAGATTTCGCCACAGGTTCAGCAGGGATTCCTGAAGAATCTGCTGCAACTGCCCACGGTGAAGATCAAGCCGCCATACGGAAGTCATGTACAGGAATTTCCTCGTCTCGCCTCCTTCATCGCCACGAGCAACATGACGGATATCCTCGCCGACCCATCCGGCAACCGCCGATTCCTGGGTGTAGAGCTGACAGGCCCGATAGATGTGAGTGGCAGACTGAACTATGAGCAGCTTTATGCGCAGGCGATGCAAGCCCTGGAGCAGGGAGAGAAATCCTATTTCGATGCTGCGGAAACAGCCGTCATCATGCAGAGCAACCGACAGTTTGAGCAGGTTTCGCCCATCAAGCAATGCTTCCTGGAGGTTTTCGAGCCAACCAACGATGTGGAAAAGGGAGAATATCTGATGGCAGCAGCCATCTTTGATGTACTGAAACAGAAATTCGGCTCTTCCCTGCAAGTTTCAAGCTTACAGAAATTCGGCAGAGAGCTTCAGAACATAGAAGGACTGACAAGTAAGAAAACAAGGTTTGGCACTGAGTATCTGGTGGTTAGAAAATAATCTGCTCTATTTTCTAACGAGTCCTGAAAAACGAGGCGTGGTAACACGTGGTATTATGTGGTAACAGAAAAACCACTTATTACCACGCCTAATACGACTCATTTTCAACGAGTTATACCGGAGCGTGGTAATAGTGGCATTAATTATTCAAAATCAGCTTGTTGTTTCTCAACTTCCTTGAGTTTTTCCTTGCTGCTTTGCATGTTTGTATTGCCTTGCAGGCACATACGGACATCATTCTGAGGAATGGCATTCATCTCTCTCTCACTTCCAATCAAAGGATATTCAGGTTTTACACTTTCCAGTTCGATGTATCCATCCACTGGAGTCGTCTTTCCCTGCCAGACCACAGAGGCTTTCACCTTGATTTTACCGGCAGTAGTCGTACTTTGAATCAGTACAGGAGCCGTACCCCATTTCACTTCCACAGGATTGGAGAAAGATTCCTGATCACCCACAATCCTACCCTCTCCTTCGATAGAGAACAGAATATGCTCATTATTGAGACGCTTGATGTTACCCTGATCATCGGCTATGGCAGCCACAACGGTTACCATATCAGAGCCATCGGCATGAAGCGCAGTACCCTCATTATCCACCCAGAGTTTGATTTTACTAGGTCGGCGGGTAGGCTTCACCTGATGAGTAGCCACCAGTTTGCCATCTACATATCCCTGAGCCAACAGATAGGAATCAGCCTGCTTCTTCTGGCGTGACAATTCCTTATCATCCATCACATGGAATACATCCTTGAAGGTAATAATCGGTGAAGGCATTCCCACCTGATTCTTAGCCTTGGCATAGGTATATACCTTACCACCTTTATTATAGGTAAGAGTCACCGAGTCGCAGTTGCTATAGATGGTTACATCAGCTGGCGAGAATGGTGTCATGGCATTGGCGATATAAACCATAGGACCGCTGTCTGCGATAAGCGAAGGATTCTTCTGGTTAGGACGCTGCGACATAAACATATAGTATGAATACTTCGGCTGTCGGAAATTGTCCATGATTCCTCCATAGAAAGGATCCGGATGATAACCTCTCTGATGGTCGAACGAATGCCACAGGCATCCTCCCACATGCTGTCGGGTGGTACGATACAAGGCATCATAGCAGGTATATTGATAATCCGGCTTGCCATAACCCTTGGCCTGAACCAGCATTGGGTACTCACCCCAAGACCTGCTGGCACGACTAGGAGAATTATGAGAATTCCAGTCGTCCACGTTATCACCCCATTCTCTGGTAAAGTAGTTCTTCTTTGGATCCACCTTATCTGAGCTCAAAGTCCATGTAGGATCACCCAACAGAGGATGAGTAAACTGAATGTTGTAATATTCACTTCCCTTTGCCGTAGCATCACAGGCTGTATAGCAGTATGGATATGGATATTCCTCATGTACGATACCCTTCACCTTCTTGGCAAAATCGTCAGGATACCAGGTCTCGTTGAGGATAGGTTCCCAAAGCCATACGCTCGGACGGTTTCGGTCTCTTCTTACAATGTTTCTGATATCATTATACACATAGTTAGCGAAGCTAGGTTCCGGATTCCAGAACTGCCATCCCGGGGTATTTTCGATCACAAACAGTCCCAGTTCATCACAAGCATCCATAAAGGCAGGGTCTTGCGGATAATGAGCATTTCTGATGACACGCAGTCCGGTATCTTTCAGTTTCTTGGCATCTCTCCAATGCAAACTGTTAGACAGGGCATTGCCGACAATGGCAAAATCCTGGTGGCGATTGGCTCCAATCAATGGTTCAGGATAAGGTTTGCCATTGAGCCAGAAGCCATCGCCAGCCTTAAACTCTAAACTTCTGATACCTATTCTTATATAATATCCATCAACTATCTTGTTCTGCTGATTCTTAACATAGATATTGAGACGATAGAGGTATGGATGATCTGGTGTCCAGAGCTGAACATCCTTGATGGCAGCCTTAGTTGATAACGTTGTGGATTTCTGGCGTGAGATACTGGCATTCAGCTTCTTACTCCAAACCGTCTTCAGGCTGGCATCCTGCAGTTCATACACTAGGGAACCCTTGAAATTACTGCCTGCGATATTTTTCAGCATCGTCTTGATGTTGATTTCTGACAACTCCTCAGAAACCTTGCCGTAAGATACAAAGACACCACCGCCGGCTATATGATTTTCTTCGTTGGCATCGGTAATGAATACCTTGTTGGTCTTGATAAGCCAGCAATCTCTATAAATGCCACCAGCATAGGTAAAGTCGAGCACATCCTGCGCCTTTCCTGGAGGATAAGAAGGATCATCGCTGTTGTCTGCCATCACGGTAATGACATTATCCTCTCCATACTTCAGCATATTGGATACATCAACGATGACAGGCAGGAAACCACCAAAATGCAGCTTCATCAGCTTTCCGTTTACCCATACCTTGGATTTGCCCATGATGGCCTCAAAGTAGAGCACCAGTCGCTGACCCTTCCAGGCAGCATCAGCATTGAAATGTTTTCTGTACCATACTTCTCCCTGATAATTCACACAGCCACTCGCCTCCATCGGGAGTTTTTCTATGCCATCAGGCAATGAAGTCAACTTCCAGGAACTGTCATCGAAACTTACATTCTCTGCTCCATCCACATGACCTTTATGGATTCTCCATGCAGGGTTCATTGAGTAGGCATTTCTTCCGGTACCGGCAATCTCGAAGAAGCCAGCCGTAGAGAAATGCGGCTGATAAGCGGCTGCAGCATGAGCCTGAATGCCCAGGAGAGCCACCCAAAAGGCTAATAATATTTTCTTCATGGATTTTTCTTTAAAAAAGGTAGCCACTATGTTATCTCCATATCGTGGCTACCTAAAAACATATATTACTTATGATTATTTACCAACCTTCACTTGGCGAACAAAGTGTATTGGTCTCTATTTCCTTTGAAGGAATAGGATAATAGTAATACCTGTTAGTATCTCCTATTTTGCCTGTTTCCAACTGCTTATATCTCACATCGCTGCAGGTCTTGATTCGCTCATCCAGCAATCCCCAGCGGCGCAGGTCGTAGAAACGCTCACCTTCCACAAAGAATTCAATAGCTTTCTGATGCTCCAGATCCTTGAAAATCTCAGTCTGGTTCATCGCTCCACTGTAATCATTCAGGTTGGCACGGCGGCGAATTTGGTTGATATAATCCACAGCCTTGTTCAAATCCTGCTTGGTAGGGCTATAGAGATAGCATTCTGCCAATTGCAACAGAACCTCAGCATAACGGATAGCACGCTCATTGATGCAAGACATAGGTGGATCACTTTCCTCTTCTGCCGTATTCCAATTCTGATACTTCAAGATCCAGGTAGTATTCCATCTGTCTTTCTCAAACTTCTCACGGAAAGGCTTTAAGTAATAAGTACATCCAGGATAATCCCAGGCTGCAGAAACTCTAGCTCGATAGTCATAATTGCCATCCTTGTCCAATTCCTGCTTGAAGATATCCATCATCTGCTTGCTAGGAGTAGCCTCATACCAGCCGGCAGCCTCAGGAGCCGCATATTCCTTAGGACGGGTATTGGTCTGTGTGGAGTTGTTGTTCTCACCATCTCCCCACAAGTCGGTACCACCCAGATTATCGATCAGGAGTTCGAAAATACTCTCGGCATTATTCTCATGCGAATCGTCGAAGTTCCAGGCAAAATCATCTACCAGTTTATAGGTATATGGTGACTTGGTCAGTGGCTCCAGCACATCAATGGCCTTGTCATATTCCTTCTCGTAAAGATAAATCTTTCCAACAGTAGCCAAGGCAGCTCCCTTGGTAGGTTTACCAACGACCTCATTTTTCAAAGGAAGCAAATTGGCTGCTTCGGTAAGATCCTGTATCGCCTGAGCCCAAACTTCTGACTGTGAAGACTTAGCCAATGGGAATGTTGAAGGAGACTGAGAGGCAGTGAGTCGTAGAGGTACATCCTTAAACTCTTTAGCCAACTGGAACAGATAGAAGCCACGGATAAAAAGACATTCTCCCTTTGCTTTCTTGATGAAAGCTTCAGACAAGACGTCCTTCTTCTCCTCTAACTTCTGCATGATGGAGTTGGTGCGGTACAAGGCATTATAGAACTGATAGAACATACCCTGCACCAGGGAATTACCTGTGGAATTGGTAAAATTCTGAGCCTGATATACTTCGCTGATATCATTTCTGAAATCCACTTCATCAGCTCTAGCAATACGCATCATCACACCACGAGTTCCATAATATCCTCCATTAAGAGCATTCTTAAGAGGTGTATAGCATGAAGTAAGTGCCAACTCAAAATCAGCCTCATCCTTCCAGAAGGTAGCTTCTGTAGCCTGATTTGGATTCACCTGGTCGAGTTTGCTGTCGCAGGAAGTGTACGCCAGGCACATACTTCCTATCAAACCGCCAATTATATATGTCTTAACATGTTTCATTGTTTCAATTTTTTAGATAACGACTTAAAAGTTAGAATGTAAGATTTACTCCAAACATAAAGGTTCTATTAGCAGGATAGATGAATTCATCGAATCCACGCTGATATACACTGGATGAGTTCACGTCAGGACTATATCCTGTGTAGCCAGTAATGGTAAAGAGATTATCCACACTGGCATAGACACGTGCTTTCTGGAAGAAGCCCAACAGGCAGTTCTCAGGCAGGGTATAACCCAACTGAACGGTTCTCAATCTCAAATAGTCACCCTTCTCCAGGAATCTGTCAGACTCAGAACGGGCATTGCGGTTAGGATCATTCCATACCAATCTTGGTGTCTTGGCATTGTGGTTAGACTCTGTCCAATGATCCAACACGGTTGACAGATAGTTGGTACCACGAGTCACATCTTCCAATTCCAGTCGGGTGGCATTGTATATCTTATTACCGATAACACCCTGGAGTGTGAAAGAGAAGTCAAAGTTCTTATAATTGACACTTCCATTCAGAGAATAGGTAAACTTAGGGAAAGGACTTCCGCAATATACACGGTCGTCATCATTGATAGTACCATCATTGTTCGTATCCTTGAATCGGATATCACCTGGTTCTGCACTTGGCTGAATCAACTTGCCATCCTTGGAATGTGCCTGTACATCTGCCTGACTATTGAAATAGCCGTCGCATGGAATCAGCCAGAAGCCAGCGATAGGATAACCAGCCAAAGTCTTGGTAGTATAGGTACCACCATGGATAGTTCCGCCAGTGATGAACTGAGATTCAGAACCCATAGCTACCACCTCATTCGTATTGAACGAACCGATGGCATTTACGCTATATGAGAAATCCTTGTCAAGACGATCGTTCCAGCCCAGATTGAATTCGAAACCCTTGTTTCTGATCTTACCCGCATTTTTCACAGGGTCGTTGGCTCCACCTGTAGAGATAGGAATAGGCACCGACAGGAGGATATCCTTGGTATTCTTAACATAGTAATCCATCGTGAGACTCAATCTGTTGTTCAATGCTATCAAGTCGATACCGACATTGGTCATAGAAGTAGATTCCCACTTGATATCAGGATTGGCAAAATTCTTAGGAAATGCACCCTGCAAGAGTTCACCATTACCATTAGGATAATTGATACCCGTTGTTACAGTAGAAGAATACTGATAATCGGAGATTTCCTGATTACCCAACTCTCCATATCCTGCTCTCAGCTTCAACTGATCGAGCCACTCAACATGATCCTTGACAAACTTTTCCTCGGCAATATTCCAACCTACAGACACAGAAGGGAAGTTTCCGTAACGATTACCTTTGGCAAACTTAGAAGAACCATCACGGCGCATCGTCATGGTAATCAGATATCTATCCTGATAAGAATAGAAGATACGACCTAAGATGGAAGTCAATACAGAACGGTAAAAATTGCCAGAGGTACCTAATCCACTGGCTGCAGCATCCAATTCCCAAATTCCGGTTGACATACCCTGTCCCCAGCCACTCAAATATCGATACTTTGTATCCTGATAAGAATAACCAGCCAACAAAGAAATCTTGTGGGCACCAAATTGCTTATCAAAAGTAAGAAGATGTTCCATGAGGAGATTTCTTGTACGAGACTGGCGTTCTGTATTCTGAGTAATGCCATTCTTATCCAATCCAAAATCGTAAAGACCCTTTTTCTCATTATAACGATAGAACTGGAAATCAGGAGTAAAATTCATCTTATACTTCAATCCCTTGATCGGCTCTATAGAGAAATAAACGTTGGCATAGACTTTTGCATTGTCACTCTTGCGGCCCAGGACGTTATCATCACAGGTACCCAATGGGTTACGGAGATTAACCACGTCACCATACAATCCACCATATCCACCAACACGGCTACTATCATATCTGGACAAAGTAGGAACAGACTGCAAGGTATGTCCCACCATACCTCCACGAATTTCACTGAACAGAGGTTTATCCTTATCATACTCCAAGATGATATTGGTACCCAGGTTTACAATTCCCTTCTTGTAATCCACCTTGCTCTGCATGGTATAACGCTGGAAATTGGTACCCTTTAAAACACCGTCCTGATTGGTATAGCCAAAGCTATTATAATAGGTAGTATATTTTCCACCACCCTGAACAGAAAGATTATAATTCTGCATCAAAGCAGGATTGAACATAATATCCTGCCAGTCATTATCCTCTTTAGAAGCCAGATCGAGCGCCATATCCAGCGGCTTTAAACCAGATGCAGCTCTAGACTCGGTGGTAACCGCAGCCCAATCAGATGCATTCAAAAGATCCAAATACTTGGCAGGAGTATTAACACCAACATTGGCTGTTACGTTTATGGTTGGCACACCCTCGGTATTGCTACCACTCTTAGTAGTAATGATAACGACACCATTGGCTGCTCGAGAACCATAGATGGCTGCAGAAGAAGCATCCTTCAGTACATCGATGCTTTGGATGTCGGAAGGATTGATATGATCGATACCCGACATATACATACCATCAACAATGTATAATGGAGAGGCATTGTTAAGAGTACCAATACCTCTGACCATTATACGAGAGCCTGAACCAGGCTGTCCACCTTGTGAAACGATGTCAACACCTGCTATCTTACCTTGAAGAGCTTGTCCTATTGTTGAGTTACTTTGCGTATTTAATTTCGTAGCATCTACATTAGCTACCGAACCAGTAAGATCAGCTTTTCTCTGAGTACCATATCCGATAACTACAAGTTCATTGAGGGTCTTGCTGTCTTCAAGCAATACAACATCCTTAAGGGAAGTGCTACTGGCTACCACTTCCTTTCCCTTATAACCAACATATGAAATCACCAAAGTAGCCCCTTGAGGTACATTGGTAACAACATAATTACCATCCATATCTGTTACAGATCCATTGGATGTACCTTTAACAATGACACTGGCACCAATAATCGGTTCACCATTATTGTCGAAGATTTTACCAGAAACTTTAGGAAAAGTCTTGGAGTCTTGTTGAGCAGTCTGAACCTTCAATAAAGGTGAAGCTGCAGCTTTGCATACCATAGTTTGGCTCAGAAGAGTCATCGTAAGGCACGTCATTAGAACGGTCTTCTTTTTCATTGTCTTTTAAATTTATTAAGTTTTTATAAATTAAGATTTGATGACCGCAAAGTTAAGCGATTCGGCGGAAAAGTGCCTAACCAAAATGGACAATAAAATACCGCATTTTAGACAGCCCAATGTCTAAAATGCGGTAACTAGCTAAAAATAAGAAGTTTAAGTGACGATAGCGCTGTATCGGTACCACGCATAGCGGTGTAATCGGTACCATGCT
>ERZ1026884.1395-NODE-1395-length-13005-cov-4.517606_pt1 | contig 13005 bp, 9 predicted proteins | sample MGYA00380172_ERZ1026884 | MGnify/ENA primary metagenome ERZ1026884 (study PRJEB33269, sample SAMEA4719808) | human gut metagenome | biome: human-associated habitat; feature: organic feature; material: feces | place: Cameroon | collected 2013-10 ... | reverse complement strand
ACGCCAGAAGGGAAAAGGCGCAAGCAGATGGCGCAGGTGAATCTGGAAATCGTATCACGCCCGCAGGGAATCTCACTGCCCTGCCGCCGGCGTCGGCAGCGGCTCCGGCGTGCGGTCATCCGCCGCGACCTCCGGCGTGGGCGTCGCCGACAGTTCCTCCGCATACAGCAGCTTCAGCGTCTTGACATCCGCCGTCCCCGTCGCAGACAAACTGTTCGCCTTCTGGAACGCCTTCACCGCGTTCTGCGTACCTGCCAGGAACGTGCCAGAGCACTTGCCCGAATAGTACCCCAAATCCGTCAGCTTCCGCTGCATCCAGTACACATCCTCGCCGGAGCTGTTCACTTTCAGCGTCCGGAAGGGCTGCGGCGGCATCGCCCCGGCGCGGTAATCCGGCTCGGCGGTCGGCTGCGGCGTGACGTAGGGCAGCATGTTCTTCGTATTCAGCGAGGGCAGCTTCAGCGCGGCGCGGAGTTCCGGGTCAGCGGGCATATCGGCGCGAATCGTAACGACCGTCCCTGCCCCGCAGTTGTTGTAAATCCACTTCGCATCCGCAACGGTCAAGCGAATGCACCCGTGCGACGCGCGCTTGCCGAGGTTCTTGTAGGACTTGACCGATAAATCCATGGTATTGACCGTGTTGTAAATGACGGAATGGAACGCAATGGACGAGTTGATGCGCGTCCAGTACTGCGCGTGGCTGCCCCACTCCGGGAAGTAGCACCAGCGCGCCGTGCGCCCGTTGAGTGTGAATGTGCCGATATCCGACGGATTCTTGCGCGTGCCGGTGGAGCAGAGCATCTGCCGCACAACAACGGTGTAATCGCCGTTTTCGTCGCGTCCGTAGACGGTCGTCACCTGATTGTTGACGTCCACCGTGATGGCAAACGGCACAGGCGTCGGTTCGGGCGTAGGCTTCGGATCATCGGTCGCGGCACGCACATCCGGGTCGTTGAACAGCGCGTTCCATGTGTTTTCGCCCACGATGCCATCCACGCTCAGCGCGTTCTGCTGCTGGAATGCCTTCACCGCGTTGCGCGTGTGCCCCAGAAAATTGCCGCTGATGTTGCCGGAATAGTACCCCAGTTCCGTCAGGCGGGTCTGCACGAGCTTGACTTCTTCGCCCTTGGACTTGTTGTATTGCAGTTTCTTGACGAACGCCACCGTCGGCGCGGGCGTCGGGGTGGTGGTTTCATCCGAGAGGTGCATTCCGGGCGTGGGCGACGGGGTGGGCGTCGCCGCGGCGGACGAATCCCGGCTGATGGCATCGCCGCTGAACAGGCGTTCCAGCGTCTGCACATCCGCTTCGCCCGTAATCGGCAGGGCATTCGCCGTCTGGAACAGGCGGATGGCTTCCTGCGTCGCGGGCAGATAGCGCCCGGAAATCTTGCCCGTGTAGTAGCCCAGCGCCATCAGGCGAATCTGCGCCTGCCGCACGTCCTCGCCCACGCATCCCAGCCGCAGCGGGCGATACTCCGCCGCATAGATGGCTTCCTGCGTCGCTTTGTCCGCCATGCCCGTCACCGCAAGGGCAAAATCTCGCTGGAAATCCTCCACCGCGGTTCTGGTCGCCTCGCCGTAGCGCCCGGTTACGTCGCCGCTGTAATAGCACAAATCCGTCAGCGCGGTTTGCAGGGCGGACACGTCGTCACCCTCGTCATTCAGGGTCAAATCACGCGTGATGTTCGCCGCGCCCTCCGTCCACTCCACGTTGTCATCCGGCACGGCCTCCCCCGCATCCTCCGCCGACGCGAAGGGCAGTATCATCATCACCGCCAGCAGGAGCGCCGCCAGCGTTCGTTTCCACAAAGGCATCAAAAGCACCTCGTTCATGCTGATATTCAGGGATACGATTCTATTGTACTGGTTTTTTGCGCAGTTTGCAAGCGGATTTTTCCCCACGCGAAAGGCTGCCAAGCGTCCTGCGCCTGACAGCCCTGCGGCTATTGCCATTGGAAGTTATTTTTTCAGCGACACCTTGTGTGTCTCCTGATTTTCGCCGTCCGCTTCCGGCTTTTCCGCTTCTGCCGGAACATTCTGCGCTTGCAGCTTCTCCAGCTTCTCGGCGATGGCCTGCATATTCGCGGCGATACTGCGGATGTTCTCGTCGCGCGTTTCCTCCACCCACGGCGAACCATCCGCCGGGCGGAGCGAATCAACGCCGATTCGGATGAAGTCAATCAGCGCCCAAATGCCAAGGCCGCCCGCGGTGAGCAGCTTCAACACGCCCAATGCCGTGTAGGCGAGGTAGAAGCGGTCAGCCCCGAAGAGCCCCGTGAATCAAGCCCAGCAGCCGAAGCACCACCGCCAGCACGATAAATGCCCGATTCAGCCCTTTTCTTTGAATTTCCACGTCATTTCCCTCCCTCGTGATTCCTTACTTTCATTCTACCCTCCCCTCAAAAAAACTCAAGCGTTCTCTTTTTGAATAATATAATTTTGGCATTCCTAACAAAAGCATCCCAATTTGTTGTGGAACCTCACAAGAGGATTCCGCTGCTTGCGCCATCCGGGCAGCAAAAAAGACTGCCCGCACTCGGCAGGCAGCCTCCCTTCTGATAATCCCCTCATCAATATCGGTAGTTATACTGATAGCTGCTGAACCCATCCATGATCGACACGCCCATCACCATTCCAGCAATCGACAGGATAACCACCACGATGACCGCCACCAGCACGCCGCACCAGTAACCGCGCGCAAAGTTGCGGCGATTCAGGTTGTCGTCATTCAGCGCAAAGACGATGGCGAGAATCCAGCCAATGACCGGAAGCGTGAACAGGATGCCATAGCCCACATACGCCCAAGGCGACAGCAGTCGATACTGATTGTTTCCGTTTTCACTCATGCGAAAAACCTCCTTTTTCATCAAGCGGATTTGTCCGCCGTGATACCCCTTTCAGTTTTCCCTTACTCCTGATAGTCCTGCAGCGACACCGACACCATCCGGCTCACGCCCTGTTCCTCCATCGCCACCCCGAACAGGCTGTTGCAGCGCTCCATCGTCCCCTTGCGGTGCGTGACGACGATAAACTGCGTTCCCTTCGAGTATTCCTTCAAATAATCCGCGTAATACCCGATATTCGCATCGTCCAGCGCGGCTTCAATCTCGTCCAGAATGCAGAACGGCGTGGGCTTCAATTTCAGCATGGCGAACAGAATCGCAATCGCCGTCAGCGCGCGTTCCCCGCCGGAGAGCAGCGACAGGAGCTGCAATTTCTTTCCCGGCGGCTGGGCATTGACCTCGATGCCGCAGTTCAGCGGGTCGTCGGGATCCATCAGCTTCAGTTCCGCATGACCGCCGCCGAACAGGCGCGTGAACGTCTCGGCGAAATACCCCTGCATCTTCGAGAAGTTCTCCACAAACGTCGACCGCATTTGAATCAGCAGCCGCTCGATGAGTTCGCGCAAGTCCATTTCCGCGCGCTTCAAGTCCTGCTGCTGGGTGGTCAGGTCGTCCACACGCGCCTTGGTTTCGGCGTATTCCTCCACCGCCCCAACGTTGACCGTCCCCAGCGCGCGAATCTGCCCTTGCAGCTCGGCGGCGCGGCGGTCGCTTTCCTTCTCGTCAAAGGGCGTGCGGCGGAATTCCTCTGCCCCGGCGTAGGTCAGCTTGTAGGTGTCCCAAATGCGGTTTTGCAGATTCTTCTGGTCGCCCTCGATGCGCGCCTTTGCCAGCTCGGTCTTGTGCAGCTTCTCGCTGTCGCGGTTGTAGGCTTCGTGCAGGTTTTCCATGTCGCTGAGGATGTCGCGCAGGTCACTTTGCGCCTGTGAACGTCGCTGCTCGATGGCCTGCGCGGCGCTCTCCTGCCGCAGCTGCTCCTTCTGGCGGCGGGCGGATTCGGCTTCCTCGCGCTTCATGTCGCTTTCGTCGATGGCGTCCAGTTCGTCCATCTCGTGCAGCAGCTGTTCGCGGCGCTCCTGTTCGCGGAGGATTTGCGCCTGATCCTGCTGCGCGTGGGCTTCGTCGCGCTCCAAGTCGCTCAAGCCGTGGCGCAGGTCGGACAATTGCAGCGTGCGCACCATCAGGCGGTCGTTTTCCGCGCTGGCTTCCGCGCGAGCCTTGATGAGCGCGTTCTGCATCTCGATGGTCTTCTGCTCCATCGCGCTCTGGTCGCCCTGCGCGCCCGTGCGCTGATGCTCAATGTTCTCCAGCTGCTGGCGAATATCCTCCAGCGACTGGTGCAGCTGCACGCGCGCCTGCTCGGTCTCCCGCATCCGCTGCAAGTGCGCATTCAGGTCGGCGGACGTACTTTCGCGGCGTGCCTGTTCGCGGGCGACGGCAATCTCCTGCTGATGCAGGGCGTTCACCGCGTCGCTGACCTTCTGCCGCTTCTCCTGCGCCATCTGCTGACGCTGCGTCAGTTCCTGACGGCACTTGTCCAGTTCCGCGCGCCCGGTTTGCAGCTTCGCGGTCAATTCCTTCAGTTCACGCTCACGGCTGAGCAGGTTGGACACCTTCGACTGTGCCGAACCGCCCGTCATCGAGCCGCCGGAGTGCATCACGTCGCCCTCCAGCGTCACCAAGCGGAACGCGTGATTGCCCGCGCGCATAATCGGAATGCCGTGGTCGAGGTTGTCGGCAATCACCGTGCGCCCCAGCAGATTTTCCACAATGCCGCGGTATTCCGGCGCGCACTGCACCAGTTCGCTCGCCACGCCGAGGCAGCCCGGCAGCTTCAACGCATTGCGTTCATTGCCATAGAGCGTTTTGCCGCGGATGGCGCTCATCGGCAGGAACGTCGCGCGCCCCAGCCGATTCTGGCGCAGGTAGTTAATCAGCTCCTTCGCCGTTTCTTCCGTGTCGGTGACGATGTTCTGCTGCGCCGCGCCCAGCGCCATGTCAATTGCCGTTTCGTACGCCTGCGGAACGGTCATCAGCTGCGCCAGCACGCCCTTGACGCCCTTCAAGCCGCGCTGCTTGGCATAGGTCATCGCGCGGCGAACCGCCATGTTGTATCCTTCCATGTCGCGCGTCATTTCGGTCAGGACGTTATGACGGCTTGCCGCGGCCTGCATATCGGCGGATTGCTTTTCGACATCCGCGCGCAAATTGGCATATGCGGTATCCGCCTCATCCGACGCTTGCCGCGCTTGTGCCAGATTCTCTTCACACTGCTGCTGATGCTGCGTTTCCGTCTGCAATTGCGTCTCGACGGCATCAAGCGCCTCCTTAAGGGCAGCTTCCTGCTCCTGCAATGCCCCGCTGGATTCCTCAATTTCCGTCAAGCGCGTTTCCATCTGCGCCTGCATGGTGTTCAGGCGCGTCTTGTCGTTGCGCACGTCGGACAGGCGATTCATTTGGTCAATGACAGCGGCTTTCTGCGCTTCCAGCGCGGCGTCCGCTTCCTTTTCCTTCGTCTGCGCCTTCTCGGCGGCTTCCTGCGTTGCCCGGAGGATTTGCTCCGCGTCGGCAATCAGGCTGTGCTGCTTCTCCACGTCCGCCTGAATCCGCGCATGATCCTTCTCGATTTCCGCCAGCCGCTCCTGTGCTTCCTCCTGCTCGCGGACGATGCGCTGGCGGTTCTCGCTGCGCGTCTCGCGGCGGCTTTGCAGGGCGGAGAGCTTCTTCTGCGATTCGTGCACATGCTCGGCGCATTCCATCAGTTCGGTGCGCGCCTTCGTGATGGCTTCTTCCAGCTGATCGATGCGGTTCTGCGTCTCGTCGCGGCGGGTGGTCTTGTCGGTCAGGGCGCTTTCCGTATCCGCCAGAATCGTCTGGACGGTCAGCAGTTCGCTTTCCAGTTCGGACAAGCGTGCCCGCGCCCGGTCGGAGCGAATCAGGAAGAGGTTCAAGTCCAAATCCTTCAGTTCGGTGGACAGCTCCAGATACACGCGGGCGTTGCGGCTCTGCTCTTCCAGCGGCTTCAGGCGCTTCGTCAGTTCATCCAGAATATCATCGACGCGCTCCAGATTTTCCAGCGTCCGCTGCAATTTCTTGTCCGCTTCTTCCTTGCGCGCCTTGAACTTGACGATGCCCGCCGCTTCCTCAAACACCTGCCGGCGATCCTCGCTCTTGCGGGAGAGGATTTCGTCAATGCGCCCCTGCCCGATGATGGAGTATCCCTCTTTGCCGATGCCCGTATCGCGGAAGAGGTCAACCACGTCCTTCAAGCGGCAGGCGGTGCGGTTTAAGTAATATTCGGATTCGCCGTTGCGGTAGACGCGGCGCGTGACCATGACCTCGGCAGCTTCCATCGCCAGCGCATGGTCATCGTTGTCAAACACCAGCGATACTTCGCAGTACGAAAGCGGCTTGCGCTTCTGCGTGCCGTTGAAAATCACGTCGGACATGCTCGCGCCGCGCAGGGTTTTCGCGCTCTGCTCGCCCAGCACCCAGCGCACCGCGTCGCCGATGTTGCTCTTGCCCGACCCATTCGGCCCGACGATGCCCGTTATGCCCTCATCAAAGACGATTTCCGTCCGCTGGGCAAAGGATTTGAAGCCATACAGCTCCAATTTTTTCAGCTTCATTTATTAACTCCCATAGCGGGGATGCCCGCTGGCTCATGGGCATTCCAATAAACGCCCATAATAAGTATAGCACAAACAACCGTCCGGAACAAGACGAATTTCATCCAACCCGTTGCAAAGGCGGGCATTTCCTGCTATACTGCAAGCAGATTCTTGCAAGGCAAAGGAGAAGCATTATGTTCCGTTCCCTCTGCGCAGAAAATCCGCTGCCCGCCGCTCGGCGCGTCTATGAATACCTGCAATCGCTTTCCGGCAAGTGCCTGACCGGGCAGATGGAAAGCCAATGGTGCCGCTCGACTGAGCATGAAATCAGCTATCTGACCGATGTCACCGGTCGTCAGCCTGCCATTCGAGGGCTGGATTTCATGGATAACGACTATCTGGGCGTGACGCAGCGCGCGAAGGACTGGTGGGCGCGCGGCGGCATACCCACCATCTGCTGGCACACGGGCGCGGATTTCTTCTCCGGTTACCCCGAATGCCGCGAAAGCGAGCTGGACTGGGCTTCCGCTTTTGTGGACGGCACAGAAGCGAACCGCCGCCTGCTGGATGGGCTTGACCACGCCGTCCCCTACCTGAAGCGCTTGCAGTCAGACGGCGTTCCGATTCTTTGGCGACCTTTCCACGAGATGGACGGCAGCTGGTTCTGGTGGGGACGCGGCGGCGCGGCGAATTTTGTGCGCTTGTGGCGGCTGATGTACGACCGCTACACGCATGTTCACGGCCTGCGGAATCTGATTTGGGTGCTTGGCTTCTCCGACGCGGCGGCGGATTTGCGCCCGTGGTATCCGGGGGACGATGTGGTGGACATTCTCGGCGGCGACAGCTACAAGGGCGGCGCGCAGGGGGATTTATACCGGCGCTGTGCCGCGCTTGCCCCGGCAGGGATGCCGATTGTGTTCCACGAGTGCGGACAGATTCCGACCCGCGCGGAAATGGACGCGGCGAATGCCCCGTGGGCGTACTTCATGGTGTGGCACACCAGCTGGCTGACGGACAGCAGCAAGGGGAACACGCCGGAGTCGCTGCGGGCGATTTATCGGGATAGCAGCTTTGTGACGCTGCATCAGCTGCCGGATTTTATCGAAAACGACGAATGATTGCTGAAGAACATGCAAGGAGGTTATTCTCATGACCCTTCACGAACAAGTCACCGATATTCTCGCCTCCGCTGTCGAAGCGCAGGAGTGCGCGGGCATCAGCGTACTGGTGCGGCGCTGCGGAGAGGAAATGCTCTACACGCAGGCGGGCATGTCCGACGTTGCGTCGGGGCGGCTGATCCACCGCGACAGCATCTTCCGCCTGTACAGCCAGTCCAAGCCGATTACGGCCGCCGCCGTCATGCTGCTTGCGGAGCGTGGGCAGATTGACCTGATGGACGGCGTAGACCGTTATCTGCCGGGCTTCCGAAATGCGCGCGTCGTCGATAAGCAGGGCACGATTCGCCCCGCGACCCGCGCGCCGTGGCTGATGGAGCTGCTCGGCATGACGGCGGGCGTCTGCTACCCTGACAGCGACCCGGCGGGGCAGTATGCCGCGAAGGTGTTCGACGAAGCAACGCAGGAAATCCTTGCGGGCGGCGGCGTGCCGACAGTGGAGTTCTGCAACCGCTTGGGGCAGCAGCCGCTGTCCTTCCAGCCGGGCACGCACTGGCGCTACTCCACCTGCGCGGACATCCTCGGCGCGGTGGTGGAGGTCGTCAGCGGAATGCGCTTCGGCGAGTTCCTCCGCAAGGAGTTCTTTGAGCCGCTGGACATGGTGGACACCGGCTTCTACGTCCCCGAAAGCAAGCGGAATCGCCTTGTGACCGCCTACAAGCGCACGGAAAGCGGGCTTGTGCCGTGGACAAGCACCCACCTTGCTGTCGGCGTTTACGACCGCGAACCTGCCTTTGAATCCGGCGGCGCGGGGCTTGTTTCGACGCTGGAAGATTACAGCCACTTTGCCGACATGCTGCTGGCGGGCGGCACTTACGAGGGGCGGCGGATTCTCTCGCCCGCAACAGTCGCCTGCATGACGCAGGCGCAGCTGAAAGACGCTGTTCGCCGCGATATGTGGGATTCGCTGGACGGGTACAGCTACGGCCACTTGATGCGCATTTGCGCTGAACCGGGTCGCATCGCCGGATTGGCTTGCGCGGGCGAATACGGCTGGGATGGCTGGCTGGGAACATACTTTGCGAACTTCCCCGGGCAGCAGATGACGATTCTGTCAATGCAGAACACGGTTGATTCCGGTACGACGCGGGTGGTTCGACAGATGCGCAACGCGGTTCTGGCGGCACTCAGCCGCGAAAATTAACCATAAAGGAAACGCGCTCAAGCCGGGACGCCAAAAAAGGGTCAAGGGGGGATCCCCCTTGCAGGGTCAAGGGACAGCGTCCCTTGTGGGGCTTGGGGCAACGCCCCAACTGTTGGGCGTGTGACCATTTCAAAGGAAAAGTCAAGCCCGACACCTTGGTCGCAGGCAGCGAAGCGTCCCTGCGCACTAACTAAAAAACTCCCGCTAATACTATTTCCAATTCACCTGCGCCATCTGCTTGCGCCTTTTCCGCTCTGTCGTCCGGTCGTTCCATTTAGCGTAGCGCTGCTACGCTGCATTCCACTCCCGTTAGCCAGAGCGAAAAATTCGCGGCGCATCTTGGCGCATTCTCATTTGGAAATAGTATAAAATCCAAGTAACATCCAGAGGGCGAAGGAGTTCAGAGGGCGACCGCAGACTTCGTCTGTTTTCATTGCCCTCTTGCTGCTGCTCTAAAGCCCATTATGGAGAAAAAATCAGCTTCAAAATCCACACTACTATAATGAAGGAAGTACACACCATGCAATGCGGTGACTACACCTACCGCGTCATCGACACCGGCGCGGAAATCATGGAATACTACGGGCAAGGCGGCGCAATCAACCTCCCGGAAACGCTCGACGACCTCCCCGTTGTGAGCGTCGGGCTGTGCGCGTTCATCATGCGCACCGACCTGACCGCCGTCACGCTCCCTAAAACGCTCCGCCACATCGGCGGCAGTGCCTTCGAGGGCTGCTCGGCGCTGACAAGCATCACGCTGAATGACGGGCTGGAAACCATCGAGTACCGCGCGTTCGCGTCCTGCACCGCGCTGCGCGAAATCGCGTTCCCCGATTCAGTGACAGCCGTTGGTGGCGCTGTCCTTTCGGGCTGCACCGCGCTGAATAGCGTCCACCTGCCGAACGCGCTGACCGTCCTGCCCATGCAGGCGCTGATGAACTGCACGTCGCTGGAATTCTTGAATCTCCCGGACACCCTGACCCGCATCGACCACGAAGCCCTGCGCGGCTGCACACACCTGACGGCACTCGCCATTCCCGCAACCGTGCGCGAAATCGGGCATGACGCGCTGACGGGCTGTTCCCGGCTGAACGCGCTGACCCTCCCCGCCCCCTTCAGCGCCTATGCGCGTGACCTGCGCGTCGGACTGGGGCTGATGACAGAGGGCGATACGCTCATCGTCGGCTCGTATCTGGGGCAGGCAGAGAAGGGCAGCACCTACTCGGTCATTGAGTACATCGGTTCGGATACGGAACTCATCATCCCCGCGTTCATCGAGGGCTGCCGCGTGACAAAGTTCAATCAGCGAATTCTGGAGGACATGGACAGTCTGCGGATTTTGTCCGTCCCGGCGGGGTTTGTGGTTGAACCGACGCTGGTGCCGGAAGGCGCTCAGGTGGTTGTGCGCCCGCAGGTTTAAGGTAACTTTCCATTTGCAAACATAGTTTCCACGGACGAAAGTTGGATAAAAAGGAGTAACAAGATGAAGAAACTGCTGAGTTTGCTGCTGATGGTGCTGATGCTGCTGGGCGGCGCTGCGTTCGCGGAGGAGAACGAAAAGGACACGACCCCCGTCGTTGCGCCGATTGTCACGTTCAAGAGCGGATTCTACGTCGGGTATCTCGACCGCGAAATCAAAATCACCGTATCGTGCAAGAACAAAAGCAGCGCAACTGTGCCGGAGAAGTATCTGGAGCTGCGCAACCACCGCGGCGAAGTGCTGGAGCGTGCGTTCTGGCGCAATCCGCGCTACGACCTGACCTTCTCGGTCTATGTGACGGAGGACATGTTGGGCGGCAACAAGCTGTCTGTCTGGCTGGACGGCGAGAAAGTGAACGAAACAGATTCCTTCGCCGCGTTCTCGGACATCAGCCTGCCGCGCGTCACCCGTTTGACCCCCTCTGAACCCGCTGTCGGCGTGATGATTGTGTGCAGCGGCGCATCAGAAAAGCAGCTGACTGATATGCTGAACACGCTGGACAAATACGGCGTGAAGGGGACATTCTACGTCACGGGCGATTTCGTGCGCCGCAACCCGGAGCGCATCCAGCGCATCATTGATGCGGGCCACGAGCTTGGCAGCCACGGCAACAACCTCATCAACATGACTGAAGTCTCCTACGCGCGTGTGCAGGAGAACATCCGCGAGCTGAACGACCTGTGCGAAGAGACTTTCGGCGTACGGCCGCGGTTGTTCTGTGCGCATTTGGGCGCGACGAACAGCATCGTCACCGCCATTGCCCGCGCGGAAGGCGTAGAAGACTGCCTGTTTGCAATCGACGCGTGCGACTGGTCGGACGCGTATAAGGATAAGGTGTATCAGATGGTGTACCGCGTGACGAGCGACCGGGTGACGAGCGGGTGCGTGGTGCAGTTCCATATCAATGGGTATCATACAGCGGAGGTGCTGGATAAGGCGCTGGATAATTGGATTAACGTAAAGGGATTGCGCCCGGTGACGGTGGGTGAATTGATGCAGCTGTCGGGGCGGGATTTCCCCCCGCTCCCGGACTACGGCGACTAAAAGAAGAGAAAGGGCTAATCGTACGGTTAGCCCTTCTTAACTTTTTTATCTTCCATCAAGCAGGAATTTTCGCCTGCAACCGCGAAATATCATTCTCGACCCCATGATTTCAGCATAAGGAGGAATTTTCCCATGTACGAAAAAGTATTTGCTTATCTGGATGCGCACGCGGAGGACTATGCCGCTCAGCTGTGCCGCTGGGTAGAAGTGCCGTCGGTGAAGGGCGAAGCCACGCCCGGTGCGCCGTTTGGCAAGGATGTGCGCCGGATGCTGGATGTGGCCATGGCGGACGCAAAGGCGTTCGGCTATGAAACCCGTGATTTCGACGGCTATGCGTGCGATATCACCCTGCCGGGCGAATCGGAAGAAGCCATCGCCGTGCTGGGACACCTCGACGTCGTTCCGGCGGGCGACAACTGGGCGACCCTGCCGTTCACCGCGACGCGCGTGGGCGACCAGATTTTCGCGCGCGGCACGAGCGACGACAAGGGGCCGGCGCTGGCGGCGCTGTACGCGATGAACGCCATCAAGGCAGCGGGAATTCCGCTGAAGAAGTCCATTCGCCTGATTCTTGGCTGCGACGAGGAATCCGGCTGGGAAGACATGGCGTATTACTGCGCGCACACGGAAATGCCGGAAGTCGGCTTCTCCCCGGACGCTTCCTTCCCTATCATCAACACCGAAAAGGGCATGATTCACGGCTTCTTCACGAGCAAACTCGCGGAGGACGGTCTGCAGGTCAAGCAGCTGTGGACGGGTGAGCGCGTGAATGTCATCCCCGGCGAATCCAAGGCGCTTATCGCGGGCGGTCAGGAGGTTGCCGACAAGGTGGCGGCCTATGCCGAAAAGACCGGGCTTCCCTACACGGCGGAGGTGACCGCGGATGGCGTGTGGGTGACGGCGGAGGGCATCCCCGGACACAGCGCGTATCCCGAAGGACGCCGCAACGCCATCGGCATGATGCTGGTATTCCTGCGCGAGATGGGCGTGACCGGCGCGCTGAAGACGCTGGCGGACGCGGTCGGCATGGAGCACGACGGCGCGTCGCTGGGCTGCGCGTGCTCGGACGAAATTTCCGGCGCGCTGACGTGCAACATGGGCATCCTGCATATCCAGGACGGCAAGGTGACGGCGTCGCTCGACCTGCGCTGCCCTGTGGCGGCGGATTTGTCCGCGCTGACGAACGCGATTCGCGCGCACCTGCCCGGCTTTAGCGTCGATTCGCTGGAAATCAAGGAACCGCATCACGTTCCGGCAGACAGCAAGCTGGTGCGCTCGCTGCTGGACTCCTACACCGAGGTGACGGGTGAACCCGCCGCACCGCACGCTACTGGCGGCGGAACGTACGCGAAGGTGCTCAAGCAGGGCGTTGCGTACGGCGCAGCATTCCCGGAGGATGAGGACTTGGCGCATCAGGCGAACGAGTACATCCGCGTGTCGCAGATGGTCAAGGCGATGAAGATTTATGCCGCGGCGCTGATGAAGCTGGCAGCGGAATAAGGGGCACAGGCAAAACAGGCTATGGCGAATGGGTCATAGCCTGTTTTTTATTGGTTCTTCACGGAAAGTTGGGGAAGCAAACAAGGGCTTAGGCGAAGCACCAAAAAGCTGCACGCGGAAGGAGCATGAAAGCGCGACCAACTCAATCGCGAAAAGGGGTCAAGGGGGGACTTCGTCCCTTTTCGTCTGCCCCTTGCAGGGTCAAGGG
>ERZ1026884.1388-NODE-1388-length-13072-cov-4.113544_pt1 | contig 13072 bp, 8 predicted proteins | sample MGYA00380172_ERZ1026884 | MGnify/ENA primary metagenome ERZ1026884 (study PRJEB33269, sample SAMEA4719808) | human gut metagenome | biome: human-associated habitat; feature: organic feature; material: feces | place: Cameroon | collected 2013-10 ... | reverse complement strand
GCTCGGAGATGTGTATAAGAGACAGGCGACGTGGTTGTGATTCGCTACGAAGGCCCGAAGGGTGGGCCGGGGATGCGCGAGATGCTGAACCCGACCTCCGCAATTTGCGGCATGGGCTTAGGCGAAAGCGTCGCCCTGCTGACTGACGGACGCTTCTCCGGCGCGACGCGCGGCGCGTCGATTGGGCATATCAGCCCGGAAGCCGCCGCGGGCGGACTGATTGCGCTGGTGGAAGAGGGCGACCGGATTGCGATTGATATTCCGAAGTGCACAATTGAATTGAAGGTGGATGAGGAGACGCTGGCAAAGCGGAAAGCAGCGTGGGTTTGCCCCGAACCGAAGGTGAAAACGGGGTATCTGGCGCGCTACGCGAAGCTGGTATCTTCTGCGGATAAGGGCGCAATTCTCGAATAAAGCTGATTATAATCACTCGTTATTTCCACTATTTACAGTCCCCGCACTGTTTGAAAGGATGGTTTTCCGCGCATGAATCAGATTAAGATTTTTGATACGACACTGCGCGACGGCGAACAGTCGCCCGGCTGCTCGATGAACCTGAAGGAAAAAATCGAGGTGGCGAAGTGTCTGGAGCGCCTGAAGGTGGATGTTATCGAAGCCGGCTTCGCAATTTCCTCCCCCGGCGACTTTGAGAGCGTCAAGACCATCGCGGAGACGGTGCGCGACTGCTCCGTCGCCTCCCTCGCCCGTGCGACGCAAAAGGACATTGACTGCGCATGGGAAGCCGTCAAGAATGCGGCTGACCCGCGCATCCACGTTTTCCTCGCCACGTCGCCGCTCCACATGGAGTATAAGCTCAAAATGACCCCCGAACAGGTGCTGGCGCGCACGGCTGAAATGGTCAAGTACGCCAAGCAGTATACCAGCAACATCGAGTTCTCCTGCGAGGACGCGACCCGCTCGGATACCGATTTTCTGATTCAGGTCGTCAACGCCGCCGTCAAGAACGGTGCGACTGTCATCAACCTGCCTGACACCGTCGGCTATACCACGCCGGACGAAATGCGCAAGCTGATTGAAGACGTGATGGCGGGCGTGGAGAACAGCGACAAGGTGGAATTTTCCGTCCACTGCCACAACGACCTCGGCATGGCGGTCGCGAACTCCCTCGCGGGCGTTTTGGGCGGCGCGCGGCAGATTGAATGCACCATCAACGGGCTGGGCGAACGCGCGGGCAACACCGCGATGGAGGAAGTCGTGATGGCGATGCGCACGCGCCCGGACATTTTCGGCGACACACCCTGCCGCATCGACACGACGCAAATCGCCCGCGCGAGCAAGACCGTCTACAACATCATCGGCCAGAGCGCACCGCTGACCAAGCCGATTGTCGGCGTCAACGCCTTCCGGCACGAAAGCGGCATCCACCAGCACGGCGTTTTGGCAAACAAGAAGACCTACGAGATTCTCACGCCCGAATCCGTCGGCATCCGCATGGACAACATCGTGCTGGGCAAGCACTCCGGCAAGCACGCTTTCGCCGCGCGGCTGAAGGAAATGGGGTACGAGCTGCCGGACGAGGAGCTTGCGCGCTGCTTCGAGGAGTTCAAAGTCCTCTGCGACAAGAAGAAGAACGTCACCGACCAGGACATTCTCGCCATCGTCACCCACTCCACCACGACCGACGACGCCGAGGTGGATGGCTACAAGCTGATGTGGTTCGCGGTGCATACATCCAACATGACGACTTCGACCTCCGTCGTCCGGCTTGAACTGGACGGGCAGCAGTTTGAAGCCGTCTGCTCCGGCGACGGCCCGGTGGACGCCGCGTTTGAGGCGATTGACCAGATTATCCGCCCCGTCGAGCATTCCTTCGACCTCTACCGCATCAATTCGATTTCCCCCGGCAAGGACACCATGGGCGACGTATCGGTCAAGCTCAGCTGCGACAACCGCACGTTCTCCGGGCGCGGGCTGCACACCAACATCGTCGAAGCATCCGTGCGCGCCTACATCAGCGCCATGAACAAGCTCCGTGCCTATGCTGCGCGGCGCGCGAAGGGAGAGGTGTAAATCCATGGGAATGACCATGACGCAAAAAATCCTCGCTGCCCACGCGGGGCTGCCCGAAGTCAAAGCGGGCGACCTGATTGAGGCGAAGCTCGACCTCGTGCTCGGCAACGACGTAACGACTCCCGTCGCCGTCAGCGTGTTTGACAAAGCCGGCTTCACTCGCGTGTTCGACAAGGATAAAATCGCCATCGTGCTGGATCACTACACGCCGTGCAAGGACATCAAGTCCGCCCAGCTGTGCAAGACCGCGCGCGATTTCGCCCGCCGATTCCAGATTACCCACTTTTTCGACGTCGGGCAGGTCGGCATTGAACATGCGCTGCTGCCGGAAAAGGGCATCGTCGCGCCGGGAGAACTGATTATCGGCGCGGACAGCCACACCTGCACTTACGGCGCGCTCGGCGCGTTCTCGACCGGTGTCGGCTCGACCGATATGGCGGCGGGCATGGCATCGGGCGAAAACTGGTTCCGCGTGCCAAGCGCCATCAAGGTGGTGCTGACGGGCAAAATGCGTCCCTACGTCTCCGGCAAGGACGTTATCCTCCACCTGATTGGGCTGATTGGCGTGGATGGTGCGCTGTACAAGAGCATCGAGTTCACGGGTGAGGGCGTGAGCAATCTGACCATGGATGACCGCTTCACGATTGCGAATATGGCGATTGAAGCAGGCGGCAAGAACGGCATTTTCCCGGTGGACGAAAAGACGGTTGAGTACGTTTTCGGGCGCGTTGACCGTCCGTGGACGGCATATGAAGCCGACCCCGACGCGGAATACGAGCGCACGGTGGAAATTGACCTCTCCGCGCTTGAACCGACCGTCTCCCTGCCGCACCTGCCCAGCAACACCAAGGTCGTCAGCGAAGTGAAGGGGCTGCCGATTCAGCAGGTCGTCATCGGCAGCTGCACGAACGGGCGCATCAGCGATTTGCGGCAGGCGGCGGAAATCCTCAAGGGACATCATGTGCATGACGGCGTGCGCTGCATCGTCATTCCGGCGACGCAGCAGGTGTCACTGGACTGCATCAAGGAAGGCTTGACCGAAATCTTCATCGAAGCGGGATGTGCCGTGTCCACGCCGACGTGCGGCCCTTGCCTCGGCGGACACATGGGCTGCATGTGCGAGGGCGAACGCGCCGTCGCGACGACGAACCGCAACTTCGTCGGGCGCATGGGACACGTCAAGAGCGAAGTGATTCTGGCATCCCCCGCGGTTGCGGCGGCATCCGCCATCATGGGCTGCGTCGCAGACCCGAACGACATTGCAAAGGAGGCGCAGTAACATGCCCAGCGGCAAGGTTTACAAATACGGCGACAACGTGGATACGGATGTGATTATCCCCGCGCGCTACCTGAACGCCCCCTCGCCCGATGAGCTTGCGAAGCACTGCATGGAGGACATTGACGCAACCTTTGCGCAGAAGGTGCAGCCGGGGGACATCATCGTCGGCGGCGCGAACTTCGGCTGCGGTTCCTCCCGCGAACATGCGCCGATTGCCATCCGCGCGTGCGGCGTCTCCTGCGTCATTGCGTCGAGCTTCGCGCGCATTTTCTACCGCAACGCCATCAACATCGGCTTCCCGATTCTGGAGTGCCCCAAAGCAGCGGCGGAGATTGCAAACGGCGACCAAGTATCGGTTGATTTTGCGACCGGCACCATCACCGATGAAACGACCGGGAAAACATACCACGCGACGGCTTTCCCGCCCTTTATCCAGAAGATTATTGCGCACGGTGGGCTTCTCTCCTATTTGAAGGCACGTCAGCAGAACATGGAGGCGGAATAAAATGGAAAAGCACATTGCACTGCTGCGCGGCGACGGCATCGGCCCGGAAATCGTGGACAGCGCCGTGAAAGTGCTGGAAGCCGTTGCGGAAAAGTTTGGGCATACGTTCACCTTCACCCGCTATCTGATTGGCGGCGCGGCGATTGACGAAACAGGCAATCCCCTGCCGCAGGAGACGATTGACGGCTGCCTGTCGTCGGATTCCGTGCTGCTTGGCGCGGTCGGCGGCCCGAAGTGGGACAGTCAACCTGCGAATCTGCGCCCGGAAAAGGGGCTACTGGGCATCCGCGCCGCCATGGGGCTGTACACGAACCTGCGCCCGGCGAAGCTGTATACCGCCTTGAAGGACGAATGCCCCCTGCGTTCAGACATCGTGGCACAGGGCTTTGACCTGATGATGGTGCGCGAACTGACCGGCGGCATTTACTTTGGCGAGCGTGGCCGCCGTGAGGGGCAGTACGGCGCGGAAGCCTACGACACCGAGCGGTACAGCGTCATGGAAATCGAGCGCATTGCCCGCGCCGCGTTTGACGCCGCCCGCAAGCGCCGCAAGAACGTGATTTCCATCGACAAGGCGAACGTGCTGGAAACATCCCGGCTGTGGCGCGAGACGGTGCATCGGATTGCGCAGGAGTACCCGGACGTGACCGTCAGTGATATGCTGGTGGACAACGCCGCCATGCAGCTTGTCCGTCGTCCGAGCCAGTTCGATGTCGTCGTGACAAGCAACATGTTCGGCGACATTCTCTCCGACGAAGCGAGCCAGATTACCGGCTCCATCGGGATGCTGCCGAGCGCGTCTCTGGGCGCGACGAAGCGCGGACTGTATGAGCCGATTCACGGTTCTGCGCCAGATATTTCCGGTCAGAACAAAGCGAACCCGATTGCCACCATTCTCTCCGCCGCCATGATGCTGCGCTACGCCTTCGACATGGCGGACGAGGCAGACTGCATCGAGCGCGCGGTGGACGCCGCCCTGAACGACGGGCTGCGCACGGCGGATATCGTCGGGCAGTCGGACATTCAGCCGCTGACCTGCACCGAAATGACGGACGCAATTCTTGCGCGCCTGTAAGAGGATAATCTATGTATCGAGAGGTATCGCAGCTGCTGCTCTACTCCAATCTGGGCGAGGACAGCATCTTGCGCCAACTGTCCGGCATTTTCTCCGACTGGGCGCACGGCGAATGCGAAAAGCCGGTGCTGGTGTCGCGCATTTATCAGCAGGTCAAGCGTCTGCTGGATTTAGCGACGCGCTACGGCTTCAACTGCAATCTGTGGCATGACTACCTGACGTTCCTGCTGATGATGAACGAGAACAGCTTCTCGCTGACCTGTGAGCGGGTCGGCGCAAGCGACGGCAGCGTCAACCACTTCGCCAAGGCGGATTTTGCCGTTTTCAAGCGCTTGTTTGACTTCGATTTCGCCCCCATCGAGCAGGATTTGGGCATCGACTGCTTTACCGTGCTGGAGAATTACACCGCCATCCCGAAAAAGGCGCAGATGTACTACCGCACGGTATCAGAAAAGGTGCGGGCGCTGTCCGCCGCCATCGCAGGCGCAAAGGACGAGAATGAGATTTTCGACCTCGTGACGGCGCACTACCGTGACTGCGGCGTGGGCATGTTCGGCTTGAACAGGGCATTCCGCATTCAGGAGGATGAAAACGGCTCGTTTACGCTCAACGCCATCAACAACATTGATTCTGTCCTGCTCTCCGACCTGATTGGCTATGAGCCGCAGAAGAAGGAGCTTCGACAGAACACGGAAGCGTTCGTATCGGGGCGCGCGGCGAACAACGTGCTGCTCTATGGCGACGCAGGCACAGGCAAATCCACCTCCGTCAAGGCGATTCTGAACGAATACGCTGACCGCGGCTTGCGGATGATTGAAATCTACAAGCACCAGTTTGGGCTTTTATCGCAGGTGATTGCGAAAATCAAGAACCGCAACTACCGCTTCATGATTTTCATCGACGATTTGTCGTTTGAGGAACACGAAGTGGAGTACAAGTTCCTGAAAGCAGTCATTGAGGGCGGCGTGGAGACGCGCCCGGCGAATGTGCTGATTGTCGCGACATCCAACCGCCGCCACCTCGTCCAAGAGACTTGGAAGGACCGCGACGACATGGAACACAACGGCGATATCCACCGTTCGGACACGATGGAAGAGAAGCTGTCGCTGGCGGCGCGTTTCGGCTGCGCCATCTGCTACGTCAGCCCGAACCGCCAGCAGTACCACGACATCGTGAAAGGCATCGCCGCGCGTCTCCCCGACGGCTTATCCCTCACCGAGGACGAGCTTCTGCAAGCCGCGAACCGCTGGGAAATCCGCCACGGCGGTGTTTCTGGTCGTACCGCACAGCAGTTCATCAATTATATTGCAGGGATGCCCGAAGGGGTCAAGGGGGCGACCGGAAAGCCCCCTTGCGCGCCCGCAGGCGCGTCCCCCTGCAACGAAGAAAGTCAACTCCGTTAGTGGCGACCGAAGGTTTCCAAAGGGCGATCGGAAAGCCCTTTGGTCGCCTCCGCAGAGGCGATTCCCCCTGCCACAAAAAAGCACATTTCCTTTTCCAAGTCAATCAAAGCAACCTTTCCTCATCAATATCCTTTCACAAAGGAGATTTCACCACCATGCTGACGCTCGATAAAATCTACCATGCAGCCTACGTCCTGAAGCCTGTCGCCCGCAAGACTGACGTCATCTACGCCGCGAAACTCTCGCAGGGCTACGACCTCTACCTCAAGACCGAAAACCTTCAGTTAACCGGTTCATTCAAACTGCGCGGCGCATACTATAAAATCAGCCAGCTGAACGAGGAACAGCGCAAGGCCGGCATTATCGCCTGCTCCGCGGGCAACCACGCGCAGGGTGTCGCGCTCGCCGCGTCCCGCATGGGCATCAAGGCGATTGTCTGTATGCCCGACGGCGCGCCTATCAGCAAGGTCGAAGCCACCAAAGCCCTCGGCGCGGAGGTCTGCCTCGTCAAAGGCGCGTATGACGACGCTTACAACTACGCCTGTCAGCTGCAGCAGGAAACCGGCATGACCTTCATCCACCCCTTCAACGATGAGGAGGTTATCGCCGGTCAGGGTACAATCGGTCTGGAAATTCTCGATCAGCTGCCTGATGTGGACGCGGTCGTCTGCCCCATCGGCGGCGGCGGGCTGATTTCCGGCGTCGCGTGCGCCATCAAATCGCTAAACCCCAAGGTAAAAGTCTACGGCGTGCAGGCGGAGAACGCCCCCAGCATGAAGCGCTCGCTGGAAGCCGGAGAAGCCATCACGCTTGACAGTGTACGCACATTTGCCGACGGCATCGCAGTCAAGCACCCCGGCGATATTACGCTTGACATGGTGCGCAAGTACGTTGACGAGGTTGTCACGGTCAGCGAGGACGAAATCGCCGCGGCGATTCTGGCGCTGATGGAAAAGCAGAAGCTGGTCGCGGAAGGCGCGGGCGCAGTCACGGTCGCTGCAGCCATGTTCGGCAAGCTGCCGATTGCCGGCAAAAAGGTCTGCTGCCTGATTTCCGGCGGCAACATTGACGTGAACATTTTGAGCCGCGTCATCACGCGCGGTTTGCAGCGCGAAGGGCGCAACTGCCTGCTGACGATTGCGCTGGACGATAAGCCGGGGCAGCTGCTGGGCGTGACGCAGGTGATTTCGGAGTGCGGCGCGAACATTGTGGGCGTAACGCATGAACGGTCGGACGCGGCATATGCGGTGACGAGCTGTTTGCTGCGGATTAGTATGGAAACGCGTGATTTTGCACAGATTGAGGAAATTAAAGCAAAGTTAACGGAACAAGGGTTCAAATTGGTGGAATAAGGCGAATCAAAAACCCGCCTTTGACAGGAGGCTTTCCTGCCGAAGCGCGGGTTTTGTTGTGCAAAAATCATACTAATTCGATTCTAAAACATGGCATCGAGCATAGCAGATTTTTCGTTCTGGCAAAGCTGAGTGAAGCGAGGCGTACTGGAGGTACGCACGAGCGGAACGAAGCAAAGCCAGGGCGGAAAAGATGCTGTGCGAATGACATGGTTTAGATGAGAATTAGTATCAGTTTCCCGGCGGTGTCAGTTGATCCGCGACAATCGGCGACCTCCGCAGCTCCGAAAGGAACTGCATCACCGACGCGGGCATATCGTCATCCTCGCCGAAGGTGCGCGCGGAAACACGCCGCACTGTGTCAATGCCCGCGGGCGTCATCCGCCCCATGCTGTCAAACAGTCCCGGATGCAGCAGCCACATGTGCGCCGGACAGACTGTGCAGAGCGTCTGCATCAGGTGCAGCATTTGCTCGGAGAAGGACTGATGCCGCGTCAAATCCGGCGTTTCCGGCGGAATTTCCAGCGTTTTCAGGGCACTTAGCCCCCGGCTCAGCGCCCATTTGGCCTCGCGCATCAGCTGCACTTGGATGTTTCCCGCCGCATACGTCCGCCCCGTTGCGACGGATACGAACTGGTTCAGATTACCCACCATTCCCGACGGCAGCAGGTTCACAAGCAGCGCCCCTCCGCCCGTCAGCGCTACCGGCAGCGACGCGGGCAGATAGTGATTCTGCATCGAATCCGCCTGCACGTCCGCCGTCAGCAGGCCCGCAGCGAACAGGGCCCCTGCCAGATATTCCGCCGCTACGCTCTGTAAGAATGTCACCTGCCCGGCGTTTGCGCGCGCGTTCAAGTGCATCGCCAGCGGCGCGGCGTTCTCAGTCAGCAGGAGGTCGAGCATCATGCACGTTTTGCCGACGTGCGCCTGCGTATCCGATGCAACGGAGAACGCCGCCGTCAGCGCATCTTTCGCCAGCGATAAGCTCCCCATTGAGCAGCCGCCAAAATCATATTCGATACGTTCCGGGTGATTCGCGTACGTCTCGTAGAGCGTCAGCTGCGTGCCATACGGGATGTTCGCGCTGCGCTCCGGGGTCGTGCGGTTCTGCAGATAGATCGCCGCGCGGATGCTGCCCGCGCCAATGTCCAGTGCCGCACATCCGCCGTGGATTCCGCCCTCGCCGCGCAGGTACGCGCCCAGCGCCGCCGTCTCCGTCGTCCACGAAACGCGCTCCGTACCGGGGACAGGCGCAAGCCCCGATGCAATCGTCGCCGCCGCCGCGCCGTTTTCCACCGCATCCAGCACCGCGCGTCGTCCGCCTTCGCCCATGTCATCCTCCACGGCAATGCGCCACGACAGGCTTCCCGCGCCTTGCAGGACGGCACTTAGCGCCGTGTCCAGCATCAATTGCTGAATCAGCAGCGTCCGCGCCCGAACGCCCGCCGCGTCGCTGCGCCACTTGAAGCCAGTCAGCAGACGATTTTCCTCCTTCGCCGCCAGCGCAGCCATGTCCGCCGGGCGGTACACATAGCCGTCCCGTCCCGGCACATCGCCCGCGCCCGTCAGCACCACTGCCGTCGGGATGAGGTTTGCCGCCATCGTCAGGCTCGTCATCATGTCGTCCATCGGCGTGTCGGATAAGGTCAGCAGCATCCGCAGGAGTGGACGGTGCGTCGCCGGAATCTCCCGTCCGCCGATGGTCAGCGTCACCGCTGTGACCGCCGTACCGAGGTCAATGGACGCAATCGCAGGCTGATTTCCGCCCGCGCCCGGCTCTTTGTCGAGGATGTTCGGCAGTGCGCCGAGGCTCTCGCCGTCCTTTTCCAGCATCAGGCAGGATGGGTACTGCGCCGTCAGCAGCGCCGTCCAGTTTTCCCGATTCTCCACGCCCTGCCACTGCCCGTCGGACAGCGCGTACACCTTCGCGTCGCCGCCCTTCACCAGCACCTGATACTGATGCCAGAACACCATCGGCGCACATGGGTACACCGCCACCATCGGTGGGTTTTCCAGATACAGCTGCTCGTCCGGCGCGTAGGTGCGCACAAACCGCACTTCGCCCCGCGCCCTGAGCAGATACGACGCAGTAACGCTGCCGTCTTCCTCCACCTGATAGCGGAAAGCATCCAGCGTCAGCGCGTTCGGGTTCTCCGCGATTGTTTTCGCCATTTCCATAGACAGCGGCGGCAGCATCGTCGCGTTTTCAAGAATGCAGCAGGTGCGCAAGGCTTGGTCGCCGAGCTGCACCCCGGTCAGGCACGTCAGGCGCTGCGAAAACGGCTGCTTCGCGGCTTCCTGCCAGCCGTCGCCCAAGGCTTCCTGCAAGAGCGATTGCACCGCGCCGCTGTCCGCCCGCCACGGGAATTGCAGCGTCACCGTGCCCTGCACCTGCCGCGCATTCTGCTCCGCCTGCCCCTTGACCAGCGTCAGGTATTCGCGCGCCGCGGGCAGCAGCGCCTTGTCGCTCCGCTCACGCAGGTACGCATTCAGCGCATCCGCCAGCTTCTTGTTCCACCAAACCGAGCCGTCCGCCATCAGAGCAATTTCCTGCTCCACGCCATTCAGCGTCTCCGCCTCGTCCGGCCAGTTTGTGTCCGTCCAGCCCAGTACCTTGCTGCTGCGCCCGAACGCCTTGCCGTGCCACAAAAGTACCTGCTGACGTTTAAGCGCCTCGCTCGCCCCGACCGTTTCCGCCGTAAAGCACTGCATCAGCGGATTTTCCGTGTTCGTCAGCGAATTTTCTTCCAGCACCGCAAAACCCGGCACTTTCATCATCCCCAGCGCTGCCTGCGCGCGAATCGCCAGCCGTGCCAGCGTTTCTTCCTCGCTATGGGAGAGCATCTCGCGCTCCTGCGTCAGCCGCTGATTCAGCGCCGCCCGGAAGGACTTCGCGCGGTCGCCCGGCAGATTCATCCGGTGCAGGCGGCGGAGCAGCAGATCGCAGTCCACCTCGTTCAGCAGCGGCAGTGGGCTGCCGAAGCACTTATCCTCCCGATTCACCCACGTTGCGCGTTCCGGCAGCATGTCCCAGATGTCGCCCATCTGCGCTGCGAGCGTCAAGCCGTTTTCCGCGTCCACAAGCCCCAGCAGCGCTTCCTGCTGATCTTTGACAAGCATCAGCAGGCGGATCGGCTGATTGCGCTGCTCCATCGGACGCGCCGCCATCACCCACGCTGCAAAGCGCGACTTTTGCGCGTCAATCGTCCGCACTGCAAGGCGCACATCTGTCCCCTGCCAGCTGTCCAGCAGCAGCGCCAGCGCCATTGCGCCCTGATATGCCGCGTCGGGGGTGATTTCGTCTGTTTCCTGCCGGATGACCATCCGCTTCGCCAGCGCCGCCATTTCCGACGTATCGGCGCTCAGCCGGACAAGCCCTGCCCCCTCCGATTCCTTCTCCCTGCCGTTTCGATCGGGCAGAAAAAGCAGTTTGCTCATGCGTTTTCCTCCTGCATGGCGGTTTCCATGGCAACAAGCAGCAGCTGCACAGCGGGCGCATCCTTTTCCTTCGCCCCGCGCCCCAGCTGCTTCATCGTCCTGCGCAAATCCGCCGTTTTGCCGCCCTGAACCAAGACGGGGAACCACGCTGCGAGTTCCTTCCGCCCTTCTTTTTCGCCGCGCAGCAGCCGATCCATCGCTTCCTGCAAAAACAGCCCGTTCTCCGGCGCGGCGGAGATCAGCGTCGGCTTCTCGAACCGCAGCTGACCATCGCGCATCGCCTGCGCGTCGTGGCGCAGCATCTCGCACATGCCCGCCGCCATCTGCTTGTGGCGTTCCATGCGCTTGAGCTTCGTCTTCGCGTCATCAATGCGGAAGCGCTCGGACGGCTTGACGACAGCTTCCGCCTGCGCAATGCGGCGAATCGCCTCAGCGTAGTCGCGAATCAGACGGTCATTCTCGCTCTCCGCCTTTTCCAGCGCATCCAGCACCATTTTCATTGCCGCCTGACCGCCCATTTGCCGGTTGAACGTTTTCTGCACGGAGTCCTCGTTCTGGATGCTCTCCGCCATCCGCGCAATGCGTTCCAGCGCTGCCGCCGCTTCCGGGTCGGTGTCGGCGTTTTCGCGGTGGACGTCGTTGTCCTCCTGCATTCCGTTCTGCTCGGCGTCGTAGCGCAGCACAGCCAGCTCCCCCGCGCGGCGAATCTGCATATCATAATGTTCCCTGCCCTGCTCCCGCGCCGTTTCCAGCACGGACGCATAACGCAGATCCAGCGGCAGCGAACGGATGATGCCCGCCAGATACAGCAGCGCGACCTGCGTCAGGCGGTCAATGGCCTGTGCATCGGCGCGAACATCCTCGATATTCTCCGCTGCGCCGCGGAAATAATGCGGATACCAGCCAATCCAGCCGCTTTTGAGCGCATTCCCCTTCGCAAGCCGTTTTTCCAGCGTCGGGAGAATCTTCCGCTGCCAGAGCAGCGCGCCTTTGAGCAATCCGCCAAACGCCACGCGATAACGTTCATCCCCCTTGCCGAACAGCGCCCAATTCGCCTCGCCGTCTGCGGTCTGCACTGTGAACGTGCCCGTCAGCCACGTCGGGCGGTGCAGCAGCACATCCATGCAGTACGCGCCAAGCCAGTCAGTCAGGCGGGGCAAATCGTTGCCGCCGGAGGACTGCGCACTCTGCGGAAGTCCAATCAGGCAGACAGTTTGGAAGGCGTTTTCTATGCTGATTCTCTCCAACGCCGCCTGTGCGCGCGCGGGCGATTCCCCGTCGGCACAAGGGAGCATCAGCACCGCGGCCATGCGGAAATTGTCGTTCTGCCCGAAGCGATTTTGGAGGAGAGCGGCGACATTTTCAATGCCCGCCGCGCCCGTGCCGCCGCAGAGCGAACCAGCCAGTACAACGCGGACTTCCTCACCCGCATTCAAGGCGGACTGAATCTCATCAAGCGTGCGGCGCATGGCATCATCGGGGTCGTTTTCGCATTCGCTGAGCATCGCCGCGAACGCCACGCGTGCGAGTTCGGGGTGGTCATGGAAGCCCTGCCTGAGGTCAAGAGACGCGGTATCCGCCGGAAAAAGCGCCTGACAGAGCAGGGTATCCTGCTTTTCGTCCTGCGTCCAGTCCGCGAGCGTTTTCGCGTTCATGGGCAGCGGATCGCACCATGTGCGGAGGTTGATTTCGGTCTGGAAGGCAGGGTTCTCCGTGCCGATATACGTCCGGGACGCCCAGATGCGCTGATAATCCGCCAATTCCTGACGCAGCTGAACAGCGCCGTGCATCCCGTCGCCATCAGGGTCGCACAGCACCAAATCCAGCGTTTCCTCCGGCGTAATGCCCGCGAACGCCATAAACAGCAGCGCTTCGAGCATCCGTCCGCCGCTTCCTCCAAACAGGAACACCTTTCTTTTCATAACCACTCTCCTTGCAAAGGGCTTCGCCCTCTGCACTCCTACCAGAGGCTCTGCCTCTGGACTCCGC
>ERZ1026884.1376-NODE-1376-length-13148-cov-9.952646_pt1 | contig 13148 bp, 16 predicted proteins | sample MGYA00380172_ERZ1026884 | MGnify/ENA primary metagenome ERZ1026884 (study PRJEB33269, sample SAMEA4719808) | human gut metagenome | biome: human-associated habitat; feature: organic feature; material: feces | place: Cameroon | collected 2013-10 ... | reverse complement strand
TAAGAAAGTGAAGCCGTGACCATTTGTGTATTTTTGCCAAACTAACTCCAGTACATACAACAGATGTAAAAGATTTCTACAAAATCGACCGAAATCATAAGAAAAAAACACCAAATCAGCAAATTTCTTAAAGATTATATCCGTTTATTAAGATTATTTTTGTATATTTGCGGCATTATTTTGGTGGTAAAGCCTATTGGCCTGCCACGTGACAATAGTATTTTACGGAGCAAGCCTATTTCCAAAGAATCCATTTGTAATGGATGAAATAGTTATATCTGTACCCAAGTCTAAAAATGTAAATCCAAATAATGACAATAATGAGACAGATAACAAATAGTATTAAATGCTTGATTGTTTTTGGTATATGGTTACTTGGTTTTAATACATTGAGTGCTTGTAATATCAAGCTCAAAATTGTTTACACCCAAGCTGACCTAAGAACAATTTTTGATATTACTCCAGAGTTGTTTGACAAGGGATTAATCAGTCATTCGCTTGATAGTATAATCGTGGTGTCAGATATGAAATTTTCCAAATTCTTCGACACTATAAATTCTCTTAAAAAAACAAGTGAAATACATCCTTCTATAAATGTTCGAGCAAAAATTATATTCTATTTGAACGAGCAAATCTTGAATACATATTATTTAGGAATGTTTTATTTATACTGTCAGAATGGAATATACGAAGTAAACGAAGAATTCAGAAATATGATTAATGCTATAATAAAAAAAAGTGGAAAGTTGCCTATGTATTGATTAAAATTACCGTCTGCGTAGCAATATGACGCAGAAAGAGGACACATGGGGAAGATATAATCATGAATTCAGAATTAAATAACAAGCCAATAAGTTTCTATGAAAAAAATATCGTATTTTTTTATTTTCTTCGTATTGATTATAGGATGCGCCAAAGGACAGAATAAAGAAAATCTCAATACCCTTCGTGATAGTTTAGACAAAATGGTCCTTGAGGGGACTATGCGTAACGACACGACAATGCTCGAAAGAGCATTGAAACTTTCAGACTTCTTACTTAGTATTGATACTACGAACATCGGTAAGAGGCATTGTTATCGTCACCGTTCCATGATTTTCTCTTCTTTGGGACACATGGATGAGGCTATAGCCAACGCTGAACATGCAGTTTTGACCCTTCAAGCAAATAATCCGTTACGGCTTATCTTTCTGTCGGAAAAATACTTAAGGGAACATAATAAAGACTCGGCTGCTTATTACATTGAAAAGACAATTGCTGTTTGTGACAGTTCATTGAATGATGAGTATAACGAAGATATGGCTATTAATAAGATTAAGGCAATTTATCTGCGCGATGGAGAAAAGAAAGCAAAGATTTATTTGTCAGAACTATTAAGGACACATCCAAGCCCATTGCTAAAATTATTTGACGAAGACTGGGATGAATGGGTTCGCATGAATAATGAGGAATTAAAACTGATGAATATTAAGATCTTGAGATAGAAATGGTTTGTTGGAAAGCAAACTTAGTATTCTATTTATCACCTTTTATGCGAAGTGGAAGAACGCAAATTCGTGATTACCAGTAAGGTCGGAAGCCACCTACGCCTTTGCAAGTCAATATAAAGCTATAGGATAATTATGAACACAGAAGAAAGAAAACATATAGAAGTGGTTGCCGCCATAATCTGTGACGGCAACCGTATATTTGCCACACAACGTGGTTATGGCGAATGGAAAGACTGGTGGGAGTTTCCGGGCGGAAAGATGGAGCCTGGCGAGACGCCCGAAGCAGCCTTGCAAAGAGAGATACGCGAGGAACTGGCAACAGAAATCGCCGTGGAAAGCCTCCTAACCACAGTAGACTATGACTACCCAAAATTCCACCTAACCATGCATTGCTATCTCTGCAAGGTGAAAAGAGGCAGCCTCACCCTACTCGAGCATGAGGCAGCCAAATGGCTAACGCGCGACGAGCTGGGATCCGTGAAGTGGCTTCCGGCGGATGATGAAGTGGTGGATATTATAAAGACAAGAGAACATGTTTTTTTGAAGACATGAGAACAGAAGAACGGGTTTTTATTAAGACAAGAGAACATGAGAACATGAGATTTGGTTGGGCTTTGCCCAACACTCGTTGCTTGCGGTATCTGTAGGAGGTACGGTCTCCGAACCGTACCACGCAAGCAGCCTATTTAAATGGAATATTATTACACGCCCCGAATACTTTTGCCCAATTCTGTTTTTCGCTCATAAGCATTTGTCCTCCTTTACATAATCCTCTACTGGTACAAAAATTAATTTGAGGTACCATTCTTATTTTTTAGAAGCCGTCTTTTCTTTATCATTTCGGCTCAAATCCATTGCACGTTTGCGCCGAATCTGGTGGCGTTTTTTGAGGAACTTCCATGCTATAATACGCTCCACAATGTGCCATGCCATCATTACTTTTCCACCACGTAAGATTACGCTTGCACATAAAGCATGTTCTTTCGCTTAGAGAATTGCGCTTATCTTCAACAGCAACATCATATTGCTCTGGTTTGCAGATACGATAACGCTTGCCACTATTTTCTATAACAAGAATAGAACCACTCTCTTTTGCTCTTACTCCCACACAAGAATTATAGAGTTCGCACATTTTGCATTCGTCCTCATTTTTAACCTCTATCCGTTTGTTCGCCATCTCATAACGAGGTTCTATGCTGTCAAAATACTCTTGGTTATTGAACCATATTCTATCTGTATTCTCCTCCAGCAGAAACTTCTCCACAGATTCAAGTGTCTGGTTCGAAAGGTTAATCTCAAGACAGTTAAGGTTCTTATAATCAAGGGCTTGTTTATGCTGAACCTTATAATCGAAAGTAAGCTCTATGATATATTGTTGATTGTCCTTAGTAGTAGCAATAACATCAGGTTGCTTATCCTCCCTTTCGTAACGTCCGTCAATTTTAACGTCAACAAACTCAATATCCTTTTCCTTGAAAATGCCATAATAAGAAGGAGCATGAATCTTTTTCCGTGTCTGTATTATTTGCTCCGCAAGTTTGTACAATATAACCATGTAGCAAATATTCAGATTAGCTCCACGGTTGTCGCTATGATGCGCAAATCCATGCTCCTTAACATCGCCATGTCTCGCCAGCAGTTTCTCATGACAGCAAGGACACACACAACCGCACGCAAGTCCTCTTGGCACATCGTCCACATGCACCATTTTGCCTTGCGCATCCTCAGCCCACGAAAAAACAAAGTTGTTGCCCATATGTGATTTTTAATTATCAAGTTCGGATACAGATATATAATGTAGCAAAGGTAGCAAAGATATTTGGAAATTAATAGCAAGTAAGCAAAAAAATAATTTTATTATAAGTAACATCCTGAAATATTCCAACAAAAAGTTGTACCTTTGAAAAATCAATTTACACCCAATATCACATCGCGAATAATTATATAAGGTTATTATGCAAGACACGAATATCCATACCGGCGTTTACGAGCAGATTATCAACCGCCTCTTCAAGCTGAAACTGAACGAGGTGGACGCTGGGCGTTTCTATATAGGCAAGAAGCTGATTGCGAAGGACGATGCTGTAAATATTCTCAGCAAGTATCTCCAGCACCTTATCGAGGTGGCGTTTTCAGGCACGCCCGATGATCAGGATGCCGACAAATATACTGATTTTGTTAATTCTGTTATCAAGACTTTAGGCCGTGAATTCAACGTGGATGATACGGAACTCGACCTAATTGACGCTCAGAAAAGCATCCTTACGGCTATCGTAGACCGCACAAACTGCGAGTATCCCGACATAGAGCAACACCTGAAGGCTATCACCCCTATAACCTCCCTCAGCCGAAGCGCCTTGTTCTTCGGAGGTAGAGGTCCCGCCGACATGGAGAGCGAGCTCAACCGCGAGAATCTCTGTGCCGACGAAATCTGCTGGGTGGTGTCGTTTATCAAGACAAGCGGACTTAATCTGCTCTGGAACAGCTTGCGTAAGTTCACAAGCGAGGGCAAGAAGCTGCGCGTCATCACAACCACCTACACAGGTGCTACGGACTACGACGCCATTGCACGATTGGCTTCCTTGCCCAACACGGAGATTAAGATTTCGTACGACGGAACGCAAGACCGTCTGCATGCCAAATCCTATATTTTCCTTCGCAACTCTGGTTTCCACACGGCTTATATCGGTTCAAGCAATCTCTCGCTTTATGCCCTGAAGGATGGCAAGGAATGGAATTTCAAGACCACTCAGTTTGAGCTGCCACAAGTAATCGACGAGGTGCGCCATTCGTTTGAGGCTTATTGGTGCGACTCTACATTCGAGGACTTCATTCCCGGCGTTAGCGACGAACGCTTGAAGAAGGCATTGGGAGCCGACTGGGAAACGCCTTTGCTCGATTTCTCGGCTCTCGACCTTATGCGTGCCAAGGACTATCAGCAGGAGATATTGGAGAAACTGGATGTGGAGCGAAACGTGCACGGCCATTTCCGCAACCTTGTGGTGGCGGCCACGGGCACAGGAAAGACCGTTATTGCAGCTTTCGACTTCAAACGCTACCGCGAGGCTCATCCCGACTGCCGTTTTCTCTTCATAGCCCATCGTCAGGAAATCCTTCGTCAGGCCATGCTAACCTTCCGCATAGTGCTCGAAGACCCCAACTTCGGTAGCGTATGGGACGGCAACAACGAGCCTTCCACCTATCAGCATGTCTTTGCCAGCAAGGACACGTTGCGCAACCGTTTGGACAGTCTGCAGCTTACAGAGGACTTCTACGACTATATGGTTGTGGACGAGGTTCACCACATCGTGGCCCCAACCTACGTCAAGCTGATGACCTACTTCAAGCCCCACATTCTGCTTGGTCTTACAGCAACGCCTGAACGTACAAACGAACAGGAGGACATCACGGTTTTCTTCGACGGACACATCTCTGCCGAAATACGTCTTCCTGCAGCCTTGAACGCCGGATTGCTCGCTCCGTTCCATTATTATGGCATCCCTGATAACGTGGATCTGACGGAAGTGAAATGGAGCGGCCACGGCTACGACATCTCCGAGCTGTCGCATGTCTACACCCGGAACGACTTCCGTACCGGTCTCATCCTTAAGAAGATGCAGGAGAACATCGGAAACGGCCAACTTAACAAGGTTCGTGCGCTTTGCTTCTGCGTAGACAAGGAGCACGCACGATTTATGAACGCCAAGTTCACGCTTGCCGGATTGCGTACGGATGTGCTTACGAGCGACGACGACAACCACCATCGCGCACTCGTCAAGAAGCAGCTTCAGGCTGGAACGATCAACTATCTCTTCGTAGTAGACCTTTTCAACGAGGGCGTTGACATTCCAGAGGTCGACACCATTCTCTTCCTTCGTCCAACCGAAAGTGCCACGGTCTTCCTCCAGCAGTTTGGCCGAGGACTACGTCTGCACAAGGGCAAGGACCACCTTACCGTACTCGACTTTGTAGGCCATTCGCGTGCCGAATTCAGTTATAAGGACCGCTTTGAGGCTCTCATAGGCCGACATTCGCGCAACATAAGGGAAGAGATAGAGGGAGGCTTCACCAATGCGCCCTTCGGTTGCAAGATAGTGTTGGAAGAAAAGGCAAAAGAAGAAATCCTTGCCAACATCGACGGCTATCTACGCAGCCTTAACCGAAGTCGAATTGTCAAGGAGATTGCTGCCTACCACAAAGTATGCAACGGATCGTTCTCGCTTAAGGGCTTCTTGGCCTACAGCCACATTCCTTTCCACAAGATATATGGCAGCCTTACATGGGGCGAGATGTGCCAGATGGCTGGTGTCCAAAGCGAGGTGTCGGCACATTCGGCACAAATAAAGTTTGCCGTCACAAAGAAATGGCTCGCTACCGACTCGTTCTCTTACTTTACCCAACTTCTGCAATTCGTGGAAAGCGGTTTCCGTTGCGACACCCATACTTTCTCCGAGCAGCAGAAGCGTTGTGCTGTGATGCTCTATTACGACCTTTACGACAAGGCTGGCACCTACGCCAGTATCGAGGAGATGTTCCGCGATTTAGCTTCCGACCAACTGTTCATACAAGAGTTGCATGAGGTTGTCGATTACTTGCGAGACAGATGTTCGGCACCAGAGAAAGCCGACAATTCGGTCTACAAGGAATGGAATCCGCTTCGTCTGCATGGCGTCTACTCCAAGGCTCAGATACAGGCTGCGCTTGGACTCTCCACCATAGAGCGCAAATCTACGTCGCGCGAAGGTATGGAGCGATTGAAAGACATCAAGCTCGAGGCGATGTACGTAGACATCATAAAGAAACGCGAAGAGGGTTCGATGACTGCCTATAAGGACTACGCCCAGAGTCGCGAGTTCTTCCATTGGGAGACGCAAAACCGAGTGCGCGAAGGTAGTCGCGAGGCCGAGGCTTATCGTAATGGCGAGAACAACATGCTCCTCTTCGTGCGTCAGCAGGTAGAACATCCCGACTTCGGTTGCCGTATGGGTTTCACCTATCTCGGACAGGTTACGATGAAGAGCATAGAGGGCTCAAAGCCAATGCAGATAGTATGGCATCTGAATACGCCAATGTCGGAAGCCACCTACGCCTTTGCAAGTCAATATAAAGCTATTGGATAAATTATGAATACAGAAGAAAGAAAACAAATAGAAGTGGTTGCCGCCGTTATCTGCGACGGCAACCGCATATTTGCCACACAACGTGGTTATGGCAAATGGAAAGACTGGTGGGAGTTTCCGGGCGGAAAGATGGAGCCTGGCGAGACGCCCCAAGCTGCCCTGCAAAGAGAAATACGCGAGGAGCTGGCAACAGAAATCGCCGTTGAAAACCTCCTCACCACAGTAGACTACGACTACCCTAACTTCCACCTCACCATGCATTGCTACATCTGCAAGGTGAAAAGCGGCAGCCTCACCCTACTCGAGCACGAAGCCGCCAAATGGCTCACGCGCGACGAGCTAAGCTCCGTGAAGTGGCTTCCGGCGGATGAGGAAGTGGTGGATATGATAAAAATTCAATCATAAACTCTAAATATATTATAATGTAAATATGGCTTTCATATGTATTATTTTATTCATAGGATTGGCAATATACATAAAATTGAAGAGGCCAACGTGGAAAGGCAGATTTTCCGAGAAGTTGGTGCATATAAAGATGCTGCAACTGTCCGACGAATTGCCCGATTTTTATTCTTGCTTTTCTATTTGTCAAAGATATCAATTGCAGGTACGGTTTTCATCATACCATCCTTAGTTGTATAGCGGTATGTTCCAATCAGTTTGAAGCATTTTACCATCTATAGCCTGCAACTTCAAACCGTGATAATTTGTCACGGTTTCATTTCCTTCCGCTTTCAATCGTTGCTTTAGTTTTCTCCAATGCTGTGGCATCTACACTATCTGCCAATACTGCACATACATCATTTTAGTATTTACTTGCTATCGAGTGGCAATAAGCCGTATTCAAGCTCCGTATTGTCACAAACGCTATCGCCACCACAATCTTCAAAATCTAAGAAATTTAGACTCCCCAGAGATTTTAAAACCTTGAAGTCTGTTATGTGTCGCTTCCAATCAGCTTTTACGCCAGTCAAATCAAGCTCCTCACGTCGTGCCCTACTCATCTGGCAGAACTCTTCTGATTGCTCAATTCCGGCAAACTTGCGCTCGCAAAGGTTGGCTGCAATACCAGTTGTAGAGCTTCCGCTGAACGGGTCGAGAATCCAGTCGCCCTTGTCCGTACAAGACAGTATGATACGAGTCAAAACCGACAGAGGCTTCTGCGTAGGATGCTTGCCACACGACTTCTCCCAACGCCCTATAGCCGGCAGTCGCCACACATCAGTCATCTGCTTATCATCATTCAGCCTTTTCATCAACTTGTAGTTATACTTGTGAGGCACCTTCTTGCACTTCCTCGCCCAGATAATAAACTCAGTTGAATAAGTGAAGAAACGGCACGAGATATTGACAGGAGGATTTGTTTTCTGCCATGTGATAACGTTCAGAATCTTGTAGCCAAGTTCCGTAAGACAGTTTGCCACAGAGAAAATATTATGGTATGTCCCCGAAATCCATATAGTTCCATTATCCTTCAGTTTGTCCCGACACAAACGAAGCCACTCCATGTTGTACGCCTTCATCTCCTCGGGAGTCTTACCCTTGTCCCATTCGCCTTTGTCCACACATACCACCTTTCCGCTCTGTAGGCTTATGCCACCATTGGATAGGAAATAAGGAGGATCGGCAAATATCATGTCGAACTTGAAAGAGAATTCCTTGAGCAACTTGAAGCAATCGCCGTGGGCAAGAAGGAAATCGTTGTTGGGGGATTTGTAATATAATCTTTGTTTTGGGTTTTCGACTACGAAATCAACATCTGCAAGATTTTCAGGATCAAGTATTATCCTTTCTTCCTTATAATATTTGCGCACCAATTCTACAGCTTCGGTTTCCGAGGCTGCAGAAACGGTTTCCAAGTGTTGTAATCTTTCTGTTATTTGTATCTGATATTCCATATTTAGGCCACAAAAGTATATCAAAATACTTTAGAAAACCCAAAAAGATCATAGTTTGACTTTTGTGATCAAAAAAGATCATTTCAAATATTCACAAATACATAAGAGTAAGGTACTTAACTATTTTTACAAATTGTTACATTGTTAACAATTGATCTCGAAAATTAGATAAATCCCTCGCTTGCTCTTGCTATACACATTAGTTCATATTGCTTATAGATACTCTCATAACTATGGAAAGCAACACGCTCTTTCACCTCTTTGAAAGCAGTCCTGCTCATCACTTTGTCAAATTGTTCCTTGCGATTCTGAGGTGCAACAATCAAAAAGCGGCTATTGAAATCTTGTAAATCACAAAACTTAGTGATTGAGTTTTGAATGTCTGTCGAATGCTCCACTTCAAAGAAGCTATTTGGCATTTTGCGCTCATTGAACCAAATGACATCCACGGTCCTTGCCCTGTCTGTAAGATTCTCGTATGAAAAATCGGGAATATGGATTGTGGTGCAAATATCTTTCAGGGGCTTTTCAAGAAACTTGCGGTTTTGGTCTTGTGCAGGGACATAGGTTGCATAATGTTTCATGTTGCCTATCTCTATAATAAGTCCTTGATAGTAACCATGTGTAAATTGCTCAATGCTCTTTTCTTCCTTCGGGCAGATGTCGAATTTGCGCATCACTTCTTCACGACATTCCTCCAATGCCCAAAGACCTGGCTGTATTTTAAATATTTCGTTAGATTGCTGCACAATTCTTCGGATTGATTCGTTAGGAGTCTTAGTAGCCCACGATTTTGTATCTACGAGATGATACAAATCACCAAGCGTAGCATACCCTCCTGTTTTGCGAAGAGTATCTATCACTTGTTGTGCCTGTGTATATTTCTGCTGCCCCATAATCGTCTTTACTTCAATAAATTTCTGCCTCCAGTATCTTCGAGGATTTTCATTTGTTGGATAGCAATCTGATTCAGTTTGATGAGCCGTTCAGATTGTGCCATACCATCGTTAATAAACACAGCATTTAGATTCTCCATGTTCGATAAGCAGATTAGCTCATTTATATTGGCATAATCACGAATGTTACCTTTCTTATCGGGATTCTGCTCACGCCATTGTCTTGCCGTCATACCAAACATAGCCATGTTGAGTACATCCGCTTCATCGGCATACTTCATAGCTGCTTGTTCACGTGTCACCTCGTTTGGAATAAGATTTTCCTTGATTGCATCTGTATGAATGCGATAGTTTATTTTTGACAGTTCACGCTTAGCAGACCATGCCAATTGTTTCTGCTCATCAGATTTAAGACGTTGATATTCTTTTACCAACAAAAGTTGGAAACGAGGACTTATCCACATTCCAAAATGATAGGCAATGTCACGATGGGCATATGTTCCGCCATATCGACCAGCTTTTGCCATAATGCCAATTGCGCCTGTTCTTTGAATCCAAGCTTTCACAGAAAGTACGAAGTTGTTGCTTCCTGCTGCATTTTTAATTGTATCGAATTCGGTACAATTAAAATTCGGATTATATAGCATTTCCCATTCACCGAGATATTCTATTGTACTTTTAAGGCTCATCCATCTGAAAATTATGTGTTCCTGCATTTGGCTATGTGCCATATCTGTCAAAGAGATATAATCCTCGTTTTGCACACTAACAACAGATATTTCTGTATTTTCAACTTTTATCTTAGCCATAATCCTTAGTCTTTAGTTAACACAAATTTGTGGTTGCATATACTTTCCGCAAGGAACATTAAACAAACCTTTCTTGTTTACACGATATAAACCGTTGAAGCAAGTGCGATTAAGAAAGAGTATGTGACGTTCTCCCAATTACCAAAGTCAGCTGGTAACTGTGCGTCCAGTTGTTCGATGAGTTGCGTTTTACCGCCCACCCACTTGATAAAAGGTTTTGCTTTTGCCATGATTATTTCAACTTTAGTTTTTTTTCTGATTTATTTATGCAAAGTTACTCATATTTCTGTAAATAGACTTGGGTTATGCAATAAAAAAAGATTAGATGGAAGGTAAACGGATACAAAAACCGAACATGCGCCCTGAACTCGGCTCTGCCGCTTGCCAAAGCAAGAAGGGTAACTGTAAAAACAATGGAATATTACAGCTGCCCTTCGGGGCGTATTCTCATAAATACATTATATACTATAAAGTGGTTTCCGACGGATGAGGATTAGCATTTATAATTAACAATCTTTAAGGCGCAAAATTTTTCCACACTTTTTATACACATCGTAACAGCAAACAAAATAAAACTGCTAACTTTGTGGAACATATTGGGGATACTGAATAACCCTTAAACCTAAACAAAAACATATCCTGATTCTATTCAGTTAAGAACATGGAGCAAAATAAAGAAAAAACTATGAAGCAGAAGAAATACGTTTTCTTCAGGTATTCGTTCAACGAAGACCCTGATTCTTCACCAGACAAACGAGTGGATAACGACAAGATTCAAAGTCTCTTTGGCGACATTTTTGTTGCTGGAGAGAAATTGAAGATTTATATGAAGAAAGGTAACGGCGAGGTGACTTTGCGAAATGACGTCATTACCAAATGCGACGACATCATAGTGTATCGACTCAACGACGACAAGGACGTAAAGATAACCTTGCCTACAGGTACCGCTACCAACAATATTGACGACTACGCGGACAAGACGGAGCCTTCGTACCCGTTTTGCCATCTGATTTTTCACAATCAGTCTGGTGTGCAGTATGTGGCTATTGAGAAGAACTATGCGGCCTTCAATGGCAACTTAAACCGAATTACAAAGATTCTTGCCATCAACTTCAACCGAATGCTCAAGCCCTATGGTTACACCATTCAGTTTGAAGCCATCTACATGCAAGCGTTGGCATGGGATGTGGTGAAAAGACGTTGCCGCGAAAACGACGATTATGTCTCGCAAATCTGCCTTACTGCCAAACGCGACAAGGAGAAGGACACGTTTGCCGACTTCTCGCGCAACGACAATATCAACGGTCTGATACAGGAATCGGAAGACAACGAGGCCAAGGAGTTTTTCATGGGAAACAAATTCGCAAAAGACGCAAGCGAACAGAGCATCAAGAACTCCATCGACACGATGTTTAATATCAACCAGATGATGACCAAGAAGCAATGCGAGGTCAAGGTGAAGATGGGCAAAAGCGGAGTGTTGTGCCTAAATGACGAGGTTGTGCCCATGTATTTCTTGCCACACATGGCTATAGAGAATTTTCAGATGAGGTCGTCGCTAAGCCCTACGGAAGGCGACTATGAGCTGCTCCGATGGCTTAACGACTGCATTAGAGACATAAAGAAAACTGAAGATGAAACAACGCCTCCCGCAAAACTCGATTAACCTCATACACGACTCTCTAAAGGACGACATCGTCCTGAGGGTTGTAGACACCAGTTGCAAACAATTTGAGAGCCGTATGAATGTCATGCGGTTCTCTACAACCGAGATTTACATCGAATCTGTATCGCTTTTGGATGAAATCAGAAGGCTGTCTACCGATTTTGATTTTCCGAATGCCTACGACAATCTTTTATGCCAACTGCGCAACTACGACGAAAGTAATGAGAATGTTGACGCGAGACTGGCTGCATCCGTAATTATTGTTTTTACGGCTTATATCATCTTTATCTGCTTCAGCGTGAATGACCATTATAAATATTGGGCTCTTGACTTGCTAAAGACTGTTCCTAAAGAGGCTGACCATAAGAATATGCTAAAACTTATTGCATCACGACTATCTGCCAGCCTGCAAGACGAACTAAGAGAATATATGTGTAGTTATATCAAGCAGTCTGACAGATGGTTGTCTGACGACATAAGGACGGCTGTTCTGTATGACGGACTAGACAAGGAGCTTATCGAAGAGCTTAAGCCTATTTTCTTCAGCGACAATCAGCAACAAAATATTGTCGGCTACATCAAGGAAGTGAGTACAGCCAGAAAGGACATGGAGGTTTCTCAAATAACTGCCAGATATATCAAGAAGAAGATAATATCCGATTACGGCAATTCGTTTAAAGGTGACCTTTGGTTAATTCTCCACAACCACAATTTGTACAGGGCTACAAAAGACAACTGGTGTAAGGCATTGAACAGAATACGTTGATATTCTTCGGCTTTATTGGCTTTTTCGTCGATAATTCCGCATTTTTTCGTCAGAATTCCTCGCAGGTCAAGGTGTTCTGACGATTTTTTTGTTCCCAACCTCCCATTCTGCTTTAAAATGGCGTATTTTGTAGCTGTGATTATCGCGATTTCTTTGATTTTCTCTTTTTTGTTTCTTTTTAATTCTTTTCTTTTCCTCGATGCGGGGAAAGAGATTTCATAAAAACGACTCCGCATTTTCTTTCCCTAACTTTGCATCAGAAATTTCTAACCGGAGTTTCTGCTGCTTTTTGTTTATATACAGATGTCAGCAGAAAAAAAACTGAGCACGGTTCCGGCACGAGATGAAGTACGCCTATCTATATCTACGTGAGTGCAAGAAGGCAATTTAATACCGATATAAACTATGAAAAAGGTATTGAATCCCAACTTTCAGGCTGGCTCAACAACATGCAACGAGCCTCGCCCCATCGGAGACATTCTCGCCGAGATGCTCTCAAGTGA